>ERZ506979.461-NODE-461-length-26153-cov-5.977546_pt1 | contig 26153 bp, 20 predicted proteins | sample MGYA00512887_ERZ506979 | MGnify/ENA metagenome assembly ERZ506979 | reverse complement strand
CCGTTCAGATTTTTGCGGGAAAATCTGAACGGGGCGGCGGGGAACGACACCGGGGACAGGGTTCGGGCCATGTTGGCCCGATGTTCCGGCCCCACAGGTATGAAAAAACGCCCGGACAGCATGAAGCTATTCGAGCGCAAAAAATACGGTATTCAGTTACATTGTGACAATTTTCGCACTGGCTGCCAGACGGGGCCGGTTCGGTGGCTGGGCTTTTTTTGACGATAGTGCAAATATCGTCTGAATTTGTCGGCGGTCAGTGTGCTTCATGGCGGCTCCCTCCTAAAGCCGCCGTGTCAGCGTATAGGCGTCACTCCTTTGTCGAGGGCATAAGAAAAGTGGCCTTGATGTTACTCAAAACCGCCGCAGTACCCTGGAAATCCATTATGGGCGCACGAAGCTACCTGCCCTGCAACGGTTTTTTTCTTTCCCCGTTTAGCGGGGCAGGCTTAACAGTTTGAATTTATTGAATAAAATGCTCTCAGTTTTTGTAAACCGGCACAATCTAAAAGATAGTCATTTTTCAGTGTGCCATTCTCAATCTCTATTACTTCATCACAGGCAGACAAGATAAATTCGTAGTCATGCGTGATAACAAAAATATAAATATCCGGGCTTTTCAGTTGCTCCAACAACCCCACTGTCTGCATCATATGGCTAAAATCAAGCCCGCTGGTGGGTTCGTCGAATACAAGGATGGTTTTACCGCAAAATACAGCCGCCCCAATCGCCACACGCTGTTTCTGGCCCCCGGATAGGGTCATGGGGTGGCGTTCTTTCAACGTGGCTATATCCATTTGAAGAAGCACTTGCTTTAAGCGATCTTCGGACGGCTCCCTGACACCGAGAACGATTTCTTCCTCTACGCTGTCGGTAAATAGTTGATGGTTTACCTCCTGCATAACCATATAACTGGTAGCCAGCCTTTTCTTCAATGGGGCGGCGATTTCATCCATATAGACGCAGCCTTTTTGCTGCCGTAGCGGCCGCAGATAACGGTATCGAGAGCATTAGCGCTGCCAAAAGAATGCGGAACAACTTCTGTGCAAATTTCATAGCGTTATCTCCTAAAATATAAAGTTGAATTATTCAACGTTCCCGATCAGCCAATCGACAAGGCGAATATTTTCATCCAGGTAAGTTAGGGAAGGCACGGAAACATGATCTGCGCTGTCAAACTCAGTAATATCTGCTGTGGCTCCGGCTTTTTTTAATTCTGCAACCATTTGCTCCGATGAATTTGGCGCAATAACTGTGTCTGCGGACCCGACAAACGTCCATACAGAGATCTCCTGCAGCACAGAAATTTGATCCAAGACGCCCCTTGCACTCCCGGCAAGGGGCGCGATTCTGGCAAAGAGGTCGGGATATTCTGCCGCAAGCTCCCATACCGCGGTGCCGCCCATGCTGAAACCGGATAGAGAAATATTCTCTTTATCAATGGAAAGGTCGGAAACCGTTTTTTGAATCAAGCTATACAGGGAGTCGCCAATATCGCTCCAGCTTCGCAGTTCAGCCGGAAGCTGGGGAATCAAGACATAGGCCCGGACATCCCCTAATTCCCCAGTCTTCAAATACTTTGGAAAATCCTCGTCGGCTACCACTAAATTTAAATCTTCGCCCCTGCCGCTGGCGCCGTGCAGGTAAACGATCAGCGGCATATTTTCAGCGGGGTTTTCCGGCGTATAGAGCCAATAGCCAAAGTTTTCCATTTCATCGGTGGATATGCTGCACGCTTGAAACAATAGGGACATATCCGCTTCAGCGGAAGGCGCTTCGGATTCCACGGGAAGGATTTCATATTCCGTTGAAAAGGAGCCCGCGCTTTGTTCCAGTATGGCTTCGCTGCTTTCGGCGCCGGTATCTTCCAATATGACTTCACTGCTTTCAGCGTTCGTATCAACTGTGCCGCAGGCGCTCATGGCAGATATCAGAACCGTCGCTAGCAGGAATCCTACGCTCATATGGATCAGTCTTTTCATTGTGATAGATGTACCTCCATTATTTTAAAATCGCTGAAATCTGAATGACGTTTTCTTTGGGCAGGATAATCGTCAGCTTTCCTTTATGCGCTTCGGCAACCACTTGGGCGAGGGAAAGACCAATTCCAAAGCCCCTTATTTTATCGGAGGTGTCTGTACGGTAAAAACGTGCCGTAAAGTTCTCCAACTGTTTTGGATGGATTTTCGATACCGTATTTTCCACGGTAAACCGGACGCCCTTCCCATCGGCGGAAAGCTTTACAGCAATATTCCCGCCCTCTGTGCTGTATTTGAAAGCATTATCCAGTAAAGCTGTCATCATTTCACGGATCGCTTTCTCATCTCCGCAATAGGACAAGCCCTTTTGAATTTCCAATGCGTAGTTTTTCCCTTTACTTTGGGCGACTGCGCGATAGGGATCCGCCACATCCTCCGCAACATCGGAGATAGGAAATTCGATTTTGACAAAATGATTGTCCTGCTCCTCCGCTTGGGCCAAGTACACCAGCTTGTGGGTCATTTCGGTCATGTTGGTTGTCTGTTTGAGGATGTCCGACAGCCACGCATTTTCCCCAATTTCGGATTCCAGAAGCTGAGCGTCAGCATGAATCACGGTCAGCGGTGTTTTCAATTCATGACTGGCAGAGGTAATGAATTCCTTCTGCTTTTGATGGTTTTTCACAAGGGGGAAAACCACTTTCGCAGACACTATGGCAAGAACCGCGGCCATCACCGCAATCCCACCAAGGGAAACCAAAATCAAGGTTTCGGTATTATTCCGGAAAGCCTCGATTGCCTCATAACGGGAAAGGAATGTGATGTGAATACCGTCCTTCCCACGGTGGACAAGGTAGCGGTAATGCTGCACATATCCACTGTCTGATTGCATATCGATGACGTCTCTTGCATACTCCATAGCGATAGCTTGTGTCACGAGAGAAGTATGCGCAAGATCGGTTTCAAAGGTTTTATCCTCGATATCGTATGATACGCGGAAGTATCTTGCGTCACCGAGCTCCGATGAATCCGGGGACGTATTGGCCAAGAGAATGATCCGATCGGCGTTGGTTGTCATCTGCCGATAGCTTCTTGAAATGCTAAGTCCCACAATAACTGCTTGCAAAAGCACCAATGCGGCGACCGACAGAAACACAAACTGAATTTGCAGGCGGCGCTTCATATTGATTTTCATCGGCGCACCTCCAGAATATATCCTGCGCCCCGTATCGTGCGTATTTGCACATTCGCCCCGATGGCCTCCAATTTCCTGCGCAGATAAGAAATATAGGTCCAAACGGTGTTTTCTTCAGCCCTGCTGTCAGGGTCCCAAATATTTTCGAGGAATTTAGATGAAGAGATCACCGTTTCCGGGCTTCGCATCAAAAGCAGCATGGTCTGGTATTCCTTGCTTGCCAGCTTGTAACTGCCGCCTGGGGCGGAGAGAGAAAAAGAACCGGTATTTAGCGAGGTATTCCCACAGACAAGGATGCTGCTCTGTTGAACGTTGGTTTTCCTTGTCAGCACCCGCAGCCTTGCCAGCAGCTCCCGCATATCAAAGGGCTTTGTGAGATAGTCATTTGCCCCTGCATCCAAGCCGGTGATCTTGTCATCAATTTCCGATTTTGCTGTCAGAAGCAGGATCGGTGTCGTATGACCTTCCGCTCGAATACGGGCAAGAACGGAAACGCCATCCATGCCCGGCATCATAATGTCTAAAACCGCCGCGTCATAAAGATCGCTACATAGATAATCCAAAGCGTCGCTGCCGTTATCCACAGCATCCACAGAATAGTTGTTTTTTTGTAGGATCGAAACCAGCACCCTGCGCAGTGAGGTATCGTCCTCAGCAATCAGTATTTTCATAGCGGCTCCTTTCTTCTGCGGATTGCTGCTCTGCCGTTGCAATCTTATTGTAGCCCGGCAACCTCAATCCGAGTTCAAAATAGTCAAGCTTATTCTATACAATGTAAAGGGCATTCACGATTCACGTTCTTTGGCTGTTTCGTCTATACGTAATGTCGTGGAAATCTCATAGCGTATTTTCCTTCTCCCATCAACGGGTTTTTCCGCGTCTTTTGGTATCAGCCAAACGCGGCTGAACTTCACCACGCCAGATATGCGGCCCGTCTCGCAAAGTTTCTGTACCCGCCTTTCGGAAATGCTCCATTTTGCCGCTGCCTGTGCGCAAGATATATATTCCATAGTTGCACCGTCCTTTCTGCTTAAAGCCTGCCAAAATATATTAATACGGTCAAACGAATGATAATAACAGACCGCATATCGCAGAGACTTATTTCAGAAATCCCTCTAAACCATTTGGCAAAATGGAAGTCTGCTGTTGTATGTAGTGAACGGCAAAAGGCAGCAAAAGGCGCCTTTTAGGCGAGATATTGATTAAGAGGGAGGAAAGGATTTGAAATTTTCCTAATACGAAAAAAGGGCAAATGGGTGCTTATTTGCTGTGCTTGCCGTTTTTTATCCCGAATTCGATATAATCTCATGATTTATTTCTTTACATAGGCTTGATTGCGGCTCGTAGGCTTATCGGGATCGCACATTACAATCAAGCCCATTTCAAGGGCGGGATGGATATAATGCTTCCTAAGGGTTTCCTTTGACTTGAGGTGCAAAAGCGCCATTATTTCTTTTGCTGTATAGGGAACATCATATTCCATCGCATCAAGAAGCCTTCTTACATACGCGCTTATCTGTCCATCAACCGCGCCGGCCTGTTGTAAATAAAGGTCCAATGTCTCGCTGATCTTTTCAAGCATGAATATAATGAAGCCATTCGAGTTCCCTTCGTTATGGCATCGAGCGATCGCTTCATAGTATTCGGACTGAAACGCATGGATACGGCTTTCTATCGGCAAGTACTGGAATACTGGATTCCACAAGCAGAGCAGGCTTGTTTGCCAAAGACGGGCCATACGCCCATTTCCATCCGCGAAGGGATGGATGAACACAAACTCATAATGAAAAACCGAGGAAAGGATGAGGGGATGTACCTCTTTGCTTGCCTGCTTCATCCATGAAAAAAGGTCTTCCATAAGAGCGGGAACGCGTATTGCGGGCGGCGCCATAAAGATGCACTGGTCTCCTGCAAAAACGCCTTCCTCGCCGTGACGGAATTGACCGCTCTCATTCACAGTGAGATATGTCATGATTCCATGGAGGCGCTTTAATTCATCGATTGAAAATGGATCGAATCTACCCAGCGCATCGTAAGCCTTATAGGCGTTCTTGACCTCTTGTATCTCCTTTTCTGGGCCAAGGACGGTTCTTCCGTCAATCACGCCCCGAACAGCATCGATAGGTAAGGAGTTTGCTTCAATGGCAAGGGACGAGTGGATGGAACGAATTCGGTTGTTGCGCCGCAGGTGCGGCTTCATATCCAGGCTTTTATTGCGGTCAAGCCTGCCGATTTTCTCCGCTATTTCCGACACCAGTCCAACCATGCGATTGGTTATTGTAAACGGCGGCTGATATCCTGCCATGCTTTTTCTCCTTTCATGCAAGATCCTTTAGGGCTTCCTGCCACATTCAATTCAGCTACCCCTCGGGATAGAATCGAACGAATGCACGCTCTATGTTCATTATACCCAAGTCCATATTGCTTTACAACATCTTGCGTATTTACTTGCGTATTATCTTGCTGAGAAATCACAGGCATGAAAGCCCTAGCATTCTCCAGCAGGTAGTCTGGTAGCTGCGCAGTAGGAGCAGTATGTTACCATGGTATAAGGGCGGATGCAATCCAGCTTCCCTTTGCGTCCGCCCTCCCCTTGCTTTACAGCACTTCCAACAGACTCATGACCTCGATCCAGCTATCCAATTCCGCTGCCGGCGCGGACCAGAGACGTATGGAAATAATATTCAACGCCTGCTGCCGGAGCCTGTAATACTGCCTGTCCGAAATATGCAGCTTCGAGCAGATCTCCACGACCGTAAGACGCTCGGGAGCGATATAGGTTAGATAGATGATGTTGTAGAGCATATCGCCATTCTGGGGCTTGTCCCGCAGGATCGAGACTGCCTCGTTCAGCCTGTCCATCATGCTCCGGGAGAGCCGCATACTCTGAATCCGGTTCTCCAGCCGGTAGTTGTCCAGGTCGATCTCTGCGTTTACCAGGTCCAGGAGCGTATCAAGGTCATGCAGCGGGGCGTCCAGCTCCTCTGCAATGGTGTCCGGAAAGCATTGCAGCATCCATCGGATATCCCGGTAGCTCCGAAGCAGCAGCAAGGTGTTATGGTGCATGTTCCGCCGCTTTTCCTTGTCCGCCTTGCGAACCGCCTCATTCTGGATCGCATCGTCCTCGATGAGGCCGCGCTTGGCCAGCATTTGCACAAACGCATGGGACTGCATGGATAGCTTGCTTTCCTGCTGGGTATAGATATCCCTTTGTGGGACGTTGGCAATGTCTTGCTTTTTCATCTGGATATTCCTCCTTGCATCTATGGTTGTGGCCAGGCATATCGCCGTAGCCGAGGAGGGCTGTAATCCTGTATTCGGGGGAGCCCATATCGGTCTCTCCCGCGCAGTCATCCTTACGCTTTGGGAGAGAAGAATACGCGCGCGTATGATATGGGGTCCAAAGTGCAACACGATCAACAGCCGGGTGGCATGGAGAGGGACACCCGTTGTTGAGGTTCCCGAGGCAGATCCTTTTGCTGAACCACAGCGTATATTGATTGATCCGCTGGTGGTCTGTGCCTTCGATATGCGTTTTTACTCCCATAAAACGTATTTCCTTGAGAACACGCATAATGGCGGCATCGGCTGGGGCTTCCATGGGGCCTACATAGGTCGGATAAAGCTGGTTGAATAGGAGGCAGCCATAGAAACCCGGGAGCTTATATATGGAAAAGGTCCCGGCATACTTCCGAAAGAAGCGCCAGACCTTGGTTTTCTCCCAGCCCCAGCGTGCGCCGAGGCTTTCCAGGGTGAGGATCGGCCGGAGTCTCGCCATCTGAACCACCGGCGCCAATCTGGAGAAGGCGTTATGTGGATCGCCCCATACGGTGTGGCACCAGAGATCCAACCATGCATCCGTTTCGCAAAAGCAATAGCCCCTTCCTACCAGCTTTTCCGTAATACAGCGCCGCATACAGAGGAACCCATAGCCCTCGGAGGCGTAAATGGCGCCGCCAGAGGCGGCATTACCGCTGCATTCCTCGACCCAATCGATGATGGAATAGGTGAGCTTCTTTGTCTTGGCATTGAGGGAGTAGGAAATAAAGCCCATCTCTGCCAGCTCATCCATTACCAAAAGCGCCTGCTTGCGGTCCTGGATGCCGAGTATGCTTTTCAGACCTACAATACCGCCGGCCCAAGCACCAGTATTCACCTCGTTGGTATAGCCGCAGTACCGGGCCTTGCCTGAGCGAAATGCCGCCCGGGCTGCAAGCCTAAGGAATGGGCCCATCAACCCCTTGCCCGTAGGTATGTGGGCACGCGGCAGCTTGACCCATTCGTAGGTAAAGAGGCATTTCATGGTGTTTGACTCCTCAAATAAAAGAAAGGAAATGCGATAGCTGCGCATTTCCTTTCTTTTGTCCGCACAATTATGATTCAATTTACGTGCCAAGGCATGTCCTGTACCGTGTGGCCTGCTTGCAGGGGCTGTATCAAGTATTTAGAGGCTGCTAATATTTTGCTAATGGGAACAGCTTATACGGCCTTTTATGGGATGGCCTGCGATGATACAGCGCTGCATACCATTCGCCTATTTTTCTGCGTTTTTTGATAATAGGCAGCATCATAAGGTACCACAGATAACGCGATATTCAATGTTTAACCAATCTCCTAAGCGGAAGGCCGTGGGTTCGAATCCCGCCGGGGACGCCAGAAAACCCCGAAAGTAGGAATTTTCGGGGTCTTTTTTTATGTGCTTTTTCCGTGTGGCATTTTGCGATGTATTACATGCTAATTACAATGCTTCTTCGCGGCTTGTTTGCCAACTAATTTTAGCAGAAAGCAGGGGTATTTCCTGCTAACAGCTTCATACGGTATTTGCAATTTTTCGGCTTATGCTTTGGCGCATTTTCAGAAGCTGCTACGCAAGATCGGCAAGTTGCTCCATTGCCTGTTTTGGCTCGGTTGAAGCAGCATCTCTCTTCTGTCCCTTTTCGCTCTGAAAAATGCTTTTTCAAATATTATTGTATTATGGCCCCATCGGCATGAAGCATATGCGCGTAAACGTTGGAAGCCTTTTTTGGCTCTACCGTCCTCTATCCACTTGGATGGATTTCCTATTACCGCCCTTGCGCTTTAACTTATCAACCGCACTGGACGCCGCTGGCTATGGCAAGAGGGTTCCTTACAAACCAGCCTTTCAGTCAGCGGAAAAAGTCCGATCCTCCACCGGCCTGCCATCCGGCGGCGACTTGACGATACGCCAATCGCCCTTTGCATTTCCCGGCATTTTCTTCATCTCTTCCTGCGTCTCTTCCGCCCTGCTCGCTATGGTTTTGGGCAGGCATACTACGCAGAGCCGCCTCCCCGTTTTCGGCTGTGTTTTGGCAACTGCTGCGGCGACCAGTTACCGCATGTTTGTCGTCCAGTTTTTTTAGGCGGGTTTTAAATGCTTGCTGAAACTATCTAGCTATACAGACAATCTGATCAAATCTTTATATTTTTTAGAAATTGGTATGTTTTTTGTGCGGACTATTGACAGGAATTCTTGAAACGGGTAAAATAATTGTGAATATTAGTGGGAAAGGCTTGACAAAATGGTTTTTGTTCCTTATAATCAGAACGAACGAACGAACGAACGAACGGGATAGTCTAGCCCTTTCTCAGAAAGGGTTAATTTTCATGCCGCCTTGTATCCTAGGATACAGGGCGGCTTTTTGCGTATAGCGGAAGAAACCAAGCCTGGACCATAAAATGAAGGGGGATTATCAGCAATGAGAAACAGTGTGAAACGATGGATCGGCGCCCTGCTGGCAGCCTGCCTGGTGATGGCACTGCTGCCCACAGCTGCCCTTGCCACAGATACCGGCAAGGCGATCCAGCGCGTGTCGAACGGCAGCGCCGGCAACATCGGCGGCGGACAGGCGGACAACGTCTATTTCGGAAACTATTTTCAGAGCAATAACAGCACGAAAGACCCCGTCAAGTGGCGGGTGCTGTCCAACGCAGACGGGCAGCTGTTCCTGCTTTCCGACCAGAACCTTGACGTGTTCCAGTATCACACGGATCAGGAATACGTAACCTGGGAAACCAGCACCATGCGTTCCTGGCTCAACGGCTACGGCGCGTCTTCAAATAGTGGCGGGAATAGCGGTATCGATTATACCGAGGATAACTTCTTAGATAACGCCTTTTCTGACAAAGAGCAAGCCGCTATTGCGCAGACAACGGTCGTCAATGGCCCTAACACGGACTATGGAACAGACGGCGGCAATAACACCACCGACCACATCTTCCTTTTGTCGCTTGCGGAGGTTCGCAGTTATTTCCCAGACTACCTCTGTTTTTCTACCAACACGGCCTATGTGGCGAATGGCGGGAAATTAGGCAAGGGGATGAATGGCGCCAATGAAGCCGACTGGTGGTGGCTGCGCTCCCCCGGCTTTGATAACACGATGGCAGCGTTTATCGAGTGGGAGGACGGCTCCCCGAATACCGACGGCACCCGGGTGAACTACGACCGCAAAGCAGTGCGCCCCGCCTTCAACCTGGATCTGTCCTCCGTGCTCTTCACCTCCGCCGCTACCGCTGATAGCGGTAAATCCGCCAGCGGCACGGGCACCGGATTGACGGCGGTGGCAGACTACACCGACAGCGAGTGGAAGTTGACGCTGCTGGACAGCAGCCGTAATAGCTTTAGTGTTTCCAATCCGACGCGGAGCGGAAACAGGCTCACCTTCTCCTACTCCGGCGCGCAGACCGGACAAAACGAATACCTTTCCGCTATTATCACCGACCAGAATGATGCAATTACCTACTACGGACGCATTTTGCCGCTGAGCGATACGACCACTGGCGCAAGCGGAACGGCGAGCCTTTCGCTCCCCGACGGCGTGGCGTTGAGCGATACCACCAAGCTGTATGTGTTCAACGAACAGTACAACGGCGATAAGCTGACCGACTATGCAAGCGAGTTGAAGAACATTTCCCCTGCATCGGTTCCCGACCCCGGCCCCGATCCCGACCCCGATCCCGACCCTGATCCCGGCCCTAACCCTAACCCTAACCCTAACCCCAACCCCAATCCTAACCCCAATTATAACCAGCGGCCCGTCATCATCATCCCCACAACGGATCAGAATGTCTCTGCATCCGTGGGCAACACCGTGACGATGCGCATCACGGCAAATTATGCGCAATCGTACCAGTGGTATGTAGACACAGGGAGCGGCTTCAACGCCATCCCCGGCGCAACGGGCGCAGCCTACACCACCTCGCAAGTCGCGCTGGGAAATAACGGATACCGGTATTACTGCGTTGCCAGAAACGCCTACGGCACGGCGGTCAGCCCCGTCTTTACGCTAAATGTGCTGGAATACATGGGCATTCCCGCTACTGGCGACAGCCCCCAGGCGGGCTTATGGATCGGGTTTGCTATGGTGAGCTTTGCAGGGCTTGCGGCATATGCGGCGCTGTGGCGGCGGAAACGGACAAACTGAAGCATGAAGCACCCAAAGGGCGGCGGATAAAGCCGCCCTTTTTTTTGAGCGCCCGTTTGAACAATCCAGAGCCGGCGGGGGTTATAGGCCGAAGCGCGGCCGCTACCGAGAATGGCTGGGATGTCATGCACAATGCATGTTTTGCTTTGGGGCGTTCCTTTTGGTTGGTGCTCATAAAATGATCCTCCTTTGCGAATGGCATTTTGAAATGGCCTCTGCCACAAGGAGGTTGTGCAAATACCTTTCTATTAAAAGCGGAAGGCCGTGGGTTCGAATCCCGCCGGGGACGCCAAAACCGCCGATTCCCTTTCGGGTTTTCGGCGGTTTTCTTTTTGTCGTCATTCTATTATGGCGGCTGTGGCTATCGCCATTTCCGCAACATTGCGGTACCTTTTCCCACGGGCCAAGGGCGGTATTCGGCTGCTTTTCCCAGCTGCCTTGCCCACCTTAAGGTAGCTGTTCCGGGAAGAGGGCCTGATCCATATGATGCAGGATGCTGTCCATCAGATATTGCAAGGCAAGCTGTTTGCCCTCCTCCGTAAGCCCTGGCGCCGGACGGGGCATAGCCGCGTGAAGGATGGAGGTATCCGGGCTTTGCTCCGTCACCGCAAAGGCGTATCCGCTGGTTTTCCCCAGGACTTTCACCTTGGCCTGGATGTCCCCCACCATGGACCGGGCATATTCTGCGCCCATGGTGTCCAATACGTCGAATACCGCGTAGACCGCCAAGCGGCGCGGACAGTTCAGATTCATTTTAAGCCCCGGCATGATGCTGCTCCTTTCTTCCGGAAACGGGGCGCCCTTTCCGCTTCTTTCAGGCGGACGGGCCAGGATGGTCCGTCCTGTCCCCGCTATCCCTCCCAAGGCCGGACGCTGGAAAGGGCTTGCTGATACAGGGCCAATATGGCATTCTCCGTGGAATCGTCATACATACAGCCCACCACATAGCACGCCCCGTCTATCATGGCGGAGGCATAGGAGAAGGTGTAATCCTGCACCACGTAGTCCTGGCACAGCCATTCCAGCCCGCCTAGCTCCAGGGTGTATCGGTCGCTGGCTTCACAATCCAGCAGCTGGGCCAGCGAAAGGGTGAAATCCAGCATCTCCTCCGGCGTTTCCGCCCCATAATGGGCGGCCTCGCCGACCTCCACATTGCCCGCGCCTTCCACGCTGAGATTGCCCGAGCCCGCTTTTTCCGCTTCGTCGGAGGGATACAGATACAGCGCGTAGACGTTGCCGATATCCAGCTCCATGGACATGTCGTATACCCGGCCCTGGGTGATGGAATCGTCCACAATCACCTTGACGCCGCTGTCCTCCCCGTACCACATGGCATAGGTGGTTTCCGCAGGGCCGTTGCACCGGAAGGAATCCATGATGTTACCCACTTCCTCGGCGCCCGCCTCGTCATCCGCCCGCCAAGCGCCCAGCAGCAGATAGCAGCCATAGCCAAGCTGGCCGTCGGTGGCCACCACGCTAACGTTCAGGGCCGTCCCGCTGGCGTCCGTGGCTTCAAACACCAGCAAAAAGGCGTCCTGTCCGTTGACCTGGGTGGTGGTGGTACCCAGCACCTCGTAGCTGTGGACATTGCCCATCTGCTGGATGATCTGCTCCAGCAACAGGGTCTGGTTGGCCTCCACATCCGCCAGGGAGTAGATGGGCACCCCGATGTTCCACATAAAGCTGCATTCCACAGCCCGGTTGTTCTGCTGATCCACAAAGCTAAAGCCGTCCGCGCTGGGGGTATAGGTATCCGGCAGGGTCAGGGTGGCGTTCAATGCGCCCAGGTCCCGCTGGACATAATTTGCCGCCGCAGCCTCCGCCTCCGGGATCGAAGGGGCTATGGTGGGCTGTACGGCGGGGGACTCCGCCGCCGGCTGCAGGGTGGCCCCGTCCACGGGCAGGCCGCCGCTGCGCACCGTCCCGTAGTCCTTATCCCGGCCGGAAAGGGCCAGGGGCAGGATGATACAAAGGGCGACCACCAAAACCAGGCAGCCCCCGGACACCCAGGCAACCACCGGATTGGCCTTCAGGTAGGCCCAGAGCTTGGCAATGCCGCCGGGCATAGCGGGAGATGGCCGGCCGCCTCCCGGATATACGGTTTGGCTTCGGGCCGCTTGGGTGCGCTCGCTCACCCCTGCCGCCACCCGTTCCTGCACGCTGGGGCGGCCGCTAAGGGCTTGTATAAAGGCTTCCATATTGGCGAACCGGTCCGCCGCATGGACGGCCAAGGCCTTTCCCAAGGCCTGCTCCACATATTTGGGCACATGGACGCCCAGCTCGCTGGGCAGCTTCAAGGTATCCTGCCGCAGCCGCTCCACGGAATCCGGCGGCATCGTCCCGGTGATGCAGCGATATAGGGTGGCGCCCATGGCGTATACGTCCGTCCAGGGGCCCTGGTTGCCGTGGGTGGAATACTGCTCCTCCGGAGCATAGCCGTGTTTGAGGATCACCGAAACGCTCTTTTCATCCCCCAGGGCAAAGCGGGCTGCGCCGAAATCCAGCAGCCGGCTTTCCCCCCGGGTGGTGATGAAAATATTGTCCGGGCTAATGTCCCGGTGCAGCAGGTTCATGGCGTGCACCTGGCACAGGGCTTCCATGATGGGCTGTAATATGGTAAGGGCTTGGGTATAGGGGATCTTGCCCCCCTGGGCTTCCAGATAGGCCTTCAGGCTCATGCCGTCTACGTATTCCATGACGAAGTAGGCGGTGTTGTTTTCCTTGAAATAGTTCTGTACCGATACGATGTTGGGGGTATTCTGGAGCTTGGCCAGGATCCTGGCCTCATCCAGAAACCGCTCCATGCCGTAGCGGTAATCCTGCTCCGACAGGCCGCTGAGGGTAACGCCGTACCGGTCCGCGTGACGGGTGGCAATGGAGGAAGGCATATATTCCTTGATGGCCACCCGGATCTGTAGCGTCAGGTCATAGCCCAGGTAGGTGATGCCGAAGCCACCCATACCCAGCACCTTGCCAGTCATATAGCGGCCGTTCAGTATGGTGCCCAGGGGCAGCGCCAAATAGGGCTGCGTGGCCTGGGCGTCAAACCCGCAATGGGGACAGATGGACCCCTCTCCCTTTTCCTGAAAGCAACCGTAACAGATTTTGTCCGGATTCATTGGGCCTCCTCCTTTATTTCCGCCAGCGCATATAGGCTGGGATCGATTTGCCGCATCCGCTCCACATGGCGCAGGACCAGCCCTTGCAGCCATTGCTTCCCATCGGCGGCCTTAATAAACTCCACCTGGATCTCCACAGGGGCGATGCAAAAATCCCCTGCATACACCAGCAGACCTTCCCCCTTTTGGAGCGGTGGGATATCCGGCATCCTGCGCCAACTTCCGTCTGGGGATAGATGGTATATGGCCGCCGGGACGATTCCTTCGGCCCTATCCAAAGCCGGCTGGAGCGTCCCATTCTTCAGACAATATCCCTCCATGGAGATCACTCCTTGGCCACCACGAACCGGTTGGCATTGTCGCACAGGTAGAAGGTATCCCCTGGGAACAGCTTTTCCGTCACATTGGCCGTGAGCTTTTTGCCGTTGCCAAGATAGGTGCCATAGGAGGAGTCAAGGTCCGTAATGAGGAAACATTCCCCATTGGGATCGTAGGCCACCTGACAATGCCGCCCGCTTATGCCCGGCGTATTCTTTTCGAATACGATGTTGCAGCTTGTAGGATCGCGGCCGATGACCACCTTCCCTCCTGTCAGATCGAAGCTCTGGCCTGCATACTTGCCGGTGACGCCCCGAAGTACCGCCCGTCTGCCCATGGGGCCCTGGCCTTTGGCGGGTCTATGGCTTTGGCCGCCCCCCGCGTTCGCTGGGGCAAAGGCGCGGGTCTTTCCACCCAGGAGCAGGAATGCGCCGGCCGCCAGGGCCAGCGCCCCCAAGGGCAGGAACACATACCCCATCCACCGGGGGGCCCAGGCAAGGCCCGTATTGGCGACAGCGTATTCCAGCCGCTCGTTATCCAGTATGCGGATGAGCTCATTGGCGATGATGGCGTAGTTCACCCCTTCGGAGGTACCTTCGGCGCTCTGGATGCCGGCGGAGTTGATGCCCAGCAGGAAGCCGTTTTTATCCACCAGCGGGCCGCCGGAATTGCCGCTGTTGATGTATACGTCCATCTGGAAGGCTTCATAGCTGCTGCCGGTGGGCTTGTTGCGCTTGCTGATAATGCCCTGGGTCAGGGTGATGTCGTCCGGGCTGAAGGTGCTATACTGCTGATACATGGAGGATATCCCCGGATAGCCCAGGGCCCAAGCCGCCTCGCCGATGTCCACGGTTTCGGAAGGGCGCAGCTGCAAGGGGATACGCTTTTCCGTGGGGGTGGGCAGCCGCAAGATGGCGATATCCTTTTCCTGGGGGGCGGAATAATATACCACCTCCGGTATGACGAAATCGTTCTCCGCCGCGTTGAATACCACCTGGAGCTGCCCCTGGACATTGGTATAAAGCTGGGGATAGGTATACGCCTGCTCCACCACATGACCGTTGGTCACAATGTATTCCACCGGTTTGCCCGGCTTACCTATGGCCCAGCCGGTGCCCCAGCCCATGGAGGTGTTCCCCTGATCGTCCGCCACCGTGGCCGCAACCAGCACCACGCTATTTCGGGCGTCATAGGGCTCCATGGCGCCGCCCCCCAGCAGCCCCAGAACCCCCAGCACTAGGGCGATCAACCCCAGCGCCAGCAATAGGATCGCCACGATCCGTTTTGAAGATGTTTTTGTCGCTTCCATTTAGATCTCTTCTCCTTCCCCATGATATCGCAAAATGATGGCCGTATAATTATCCTGGCCGGCCAGGCCCGCCGCCAGGATCCCTTCCTCCAGCCTGTCGCACGCCGCCTGGGGCGGCAATGTCAAGGCCTCCCTTAGCTGCTTTCTGGTAAGGGTATCGCTCACCCCGTCGGAACATAGCACCAGGGTATCCTCTGGTTCCAGCGCCAGGGGGATGCGGGTATATCGGCACGTTACCGCTTCTTTGCCGATATACTCCGTCAGGGCCCCAGCCTGGGGGTCCAGGAATGCCGCCTCCAGGGAGGTCCCCCCTTCCAGCGCCTGCAGGGCCAGCTCGTATCTATATTCCTGGGGGATGTGCAGCGCGTAAAGCTCCCCCTGACGCAGCAGGAACAGGTCGCTGTCCCCGACGCACCAGAACCAGAGCCGTCCTCCCCGGAGCAGGGCCGCCACCAGGGTGGTCCCCCCCTGGCCTCGGAACCCGTCGTATATCCGGCGGCTTTGCTGCCCGATCCACTGGTATGTCTGCCCGTCATCCGTCCAGGGGAAAGCCCCCAGCAGCCCGGCCACGGTCTCCGCCGCAATGGCGCCCCCCGCCGCCATGCCCCCCATGCCGTCGCACAGAACGGCCAACAGGCCGTTTTCCTTATACCGATCCAACGGGGACATGCCGAAGGCGTCCTGCTGCTCGGCCCGCATCCCCATCCCCTGCAGGTTGGCAAGCTCCAGGGCCGGCTGCTTCTTCGGTTCCCGCGTAACAGGCTCCGGAGGCTTGTGCCGCCGCCTTGCCCGCCGTCCCAGAAACGCCCCGATCAGGATAGCGGCCAATAGTACCAACCCGGCGCCAAGGGCCATCCAAAGGCGAATGCCCCCTTCCGAAGACAACGGGTGGTTCAGCCAGGCAAGTATGCGCTCCATGGACTATTCCTCTGCCCATTCCGTCCACTGGAACTTCTCCCCGCACAGGGGCAGAAACACCAGCTTGCTCTTTCCCACCTCGATCACGTCATAGGCGCGCAAGGGCCGCGCCCCCTCCACCGGCTCGTCGTTGCAATAGGTGATACCCCGGCCTTGGCCGGGAGACACGGAAAAGTGGTTATGCTTGGCGTCGTAGGAGACCAGGGCGTGGCCCTCCCGGGAGACCGTATCGTCGTCCGCCAGGGATACGTCCATGGCCGCAGCCCTACCGATGAAGTTCCTGCCCGCCACCAGCTTGAAATCCGCGCCCCGATGGGGCCCGCTGACGCAGATGAGAAACCCCACCGCCGGGTCTATGCCGATCTTTTTCTGGATGATGCCCACGGTTTTGCCCCGATCCGCCTCTGGCACGCCACCCGGCATGGCGGCTACCGTCTTATCCACCGCCCCTGCGGCCACGGTCCTGCCCACGCCTGCCCCTTCCTGGCAATAGGGGCAGCTCTCGAATCGGTTTTCATCGTAAAAATGGCCGTTGTCACATTGCTTCATGCTGTGTTCCTCCTTCAGAATCCTCTCATGCTCAGACGGGATGTTGGATGGGATGCGCCATCTGCGGGCGCCCGGCGCGATATGCTTCTATAGGATATACGTTACCTGCATCCGCCGCACTTGTATATGCCGCACCAACGCCAACATAAAAAAACGGCCTGGCGCAGATGCGCCAAACCGTCAAATGTGGGTGGGAAAGGCTTTTCCCTCAAAAAAACAGGCGGCAGAACTCCATGGGAACAGCGGGTCAAGGCTTCCCCTGTTCTTCCACAAAGAGCTGATACAGCCCCATACGGGATCTGACCCCGATCTTTTCATAGATGGCTGTAATGTGCCGTTGGCAAGTGCGCCGGGAGATGTACAGGCCCTCCGCGATCTGCTGGATACTCTCCTCGGTGCTGATCAAGCGGGCAAATACCTCCTGTTCCCTGGGGGTAAGGCGATATTTCTCAGAAAAGGCGATTTGATGGGCTTCCCGGGAGGCAGGCTTATGGGCCTGACCTTCCGGCAGCGGCCGATGCTGGCTGCCGTCCGGCAAAGCCCAGACCACCGGAAGCAGCGCCGCCACCAGCAGGCAACTAAGGGCCGTCATCCCCAAGGACCCAAAGCGGGCAAACAGCAGGGGGATGGGCGTCACCACGATGGCGGTCGTCAAGCTACGCACTGCACGCCCCATGGAGGCCCACAGGGCCGGGTCCTTAGTATCCGGGGCAAAGGCCAGGAAGGAAACGGTAAAGAAGATCACATAAAACCCGCTGCAAAAATACATCAAGGCCATATTGCTATGATACAGGGCGTTCCCCAGGAGGGCGGGGAGCAGGATGGTGAACAGCTGCATGAACAGGGTGCTGATGGGCAAGAGCCTGCGCTGCTTCCTATCCGCCACGAAGCCTGCCAAGATCAGCCCCAGGCAATAAAACAGCCGCACAGGCCCAAAGAGCGCCACCTGGCCGCTGGCGTGCATACTGACCACGACGCCGTCGTTGAGGCTGAGCAGGATGGTGAGCAGCGCAGTCGCCACGATCAGGCAGGCGGCATGGCGGCGGTTGGTCTCAGGCCGGGAGGCGTTGGGGGTCCCAAGCTGCTCCATGGGCCGGTTGGGGAAAAACACCAGCAGGCCGATGCTCAGGCCGATGCTCACCATAAAGGGGACGGTCATATCCTGTGCCAGACTTTGCACCAGATATTGCAATAAAACCCCTGCTGCCGCGGAAATGCCCACTGCCCGGCCCATGGTGTCCCGGCCGGCAAAGGCCATACTCAGGGCATGATGCACGGCGCCGCCCATATAGCCGAAGGAAAGCAGCATAAGGAAGGAGGCGGCCAGCAGCCAGCCGGGCTCGTGCAGCAGCGCCACCCCCGCCCCGCAGGCCACGGCTGTCCCCCCTGCCGCCGCCAACCAAGCCTGCCTGGCAACAGGGGTATTCCACCGCTTTTGCACCAGGCCGAAGGATAGGCAACCCAAGCCTGTGCAGGCGATGCCACCAGCGTAGACCATATTCACCATCTGGGGCGTGAAAAATCGGGCGGCCTGATCGTTGACCATGGTCTCCCCCAGCATAAAGGCGAAAAAAAACACGCCGAACTGAACGGCTCCCATAAATCGTATATGCGATGGAGTATCCATATGGATATGTTCTATGTTTCTCACCCTTTTCCCTAGCCAGCATCAGCCCAGGCTCCACGTCCGCCGGAAAGAAGGCGCAACCCAGGTTTCTATTATTATACTATATTACAACCCTTTCAAAAAGTATTTCACACATTTTATAAGCAACCGCCTCCCCCGCCCATTCTCGCCTTATAGGGCGGTATGGATGTATCTCCACAGGAAAAGCCATGTCAGATCCCATGTGGTTTATGCATGGGTATATGGCGTCTAGGATATTTATTGATAGAATTCTTTTATTATGATATATTTTTTATAAGCGATTCTATGGCAGTAAATGCTTTCCTATATAAAAAAAGGCGGTGTAGCTATGCTTTTTATGCTATGCGATGATCGGGAACGCGAACTAGAGGAGCTCCAAAGACTGATTGCGGACTATGCCGGAGAACATCCAGAGCTATCCCTTACGATCCAATGTTTTTCCAGCCCGCTTGACATGCTGGACAAAATAGATCGGGGCGTCATCCCAGATGTTGCGCTGCTGGATATCTGTATGCCCGGCGTCCTTGGCACGGAGATCGCCCAGAACATCCAGAGCAAAAGCATAGATACGGCCGATATCATTTTTTTGACCACAAGCGCAGAATTTGCAGTAGAGGCTTTTTCTTTACATGCAAACGACTATCTTGTGAAGCCCTACACGAAAAAGCGATTATTCGAAGCCTTAGATCGCGTGGTGGGAAAAAGGCAGGGCCCCCTGTATCTCCCCATTCAATCCGGAAATGAGGTTCATCGGATCGCCCTGTACTCCATAGCATATGCGGAAGCAAGAAATCATAACCTGGAAGTCCATCTTAAATCCGGCGCCTGCCTGCGGACCCGCATGACCCTGACGGAACTAAAGGCACTGTTTCGGAATATCAGCGGTTTTGTTCCGGTGGGGGCTTCATACTTGGTCAATTTACGTTGTGTGCAAAGTCTTCTCCCAACGACAGTGGTAATGACCACCGGCGAGGCGGTCCCAGTCCCAAGGCGGCTGCGCGGCCAGCTAAGGAAGCAGTATTTTGATTTTTATACAAAGGAGGCGACTGAGCAATGATCCATGATTCTGCGTTGATGGCGCTGATGGCGCTGACGCATATCTTCTGCTTGGCCGTCATGACCGAACGAAAATATTCCATAAAAATCACCTTGTTGGCCTATGGATTGTTCTTTGCATTCTTCGTTGGCTGGACCCAGCTTGTTTCCGCGTGGCTTGGCCCCATGTCGCCCTATGCCATACCCAACATGTTTTCCATCACCATCCTCGCCGCGTTTTTACTTTTTTTGTTGACCTCGTCGGATGCGTTTTGCAAAAAGCTTTTTTTGTTTATCAGCTATTCCAATCTGTTTTGTATTTTCTGCTGCTTTGCCGCCATCATCAACGACGCCCTATTCTCCTCCCTAACGGAAGAGGGGGCGCAATATGTAAGGAATATCATCAGGACCTTCCTCTATATTCCCGCTGTGCTGGTGTACTTGAAGTATTTTCGCCCCTATATCCGCATGGTCCCGGCAAAAAAGAAGCGGACATGGTATTCCATTTCTCTGGTTTCTATGCTGCTTCTGGTGATTTTTGCATCCTGCGTTGTGCGCATCCAGCCCCATGCCACATATACGGGGCAATCCATCCTTTTGTTTATTATCCTTGTGCTGATTTACTTTTCGGTACTCTGGATCATATTTGGCACAATCCAACATATGAACTACGAGGCGAAAACGGAACTTATCGGTAAGAATATCGAATACCTCCAAGGACAGCTTGCCATTGCAGAGGAAAACGAGATGGCAGCCAAAACCATCCGCCACGATTTCCGGCACCATAACCAAAACATTGCGGCGCTGCTTCAAAAGGGCGAAGTTCAGGAAGCCCTAAGCTATGTAAAACAATACGACGCAAGCCTGGACGCGGGCAAGCCCAAGGAGTTCTGCCCCCATGCCACGGTCAACGCCATTCTAAGCAGCTTTTATAGCAGGGCGCAAAAGGACGGCGTCTTGGTTTCGATGTCCGCCGATACGCCTAAAGCGTCCTTCATCGACGATATAGATTATGTGGCCATTCTTTCAAATCTCCTGGAGAATGCTTTGAACGGCTGCAAAGAATGCGGTTCCCCTGGGGAGATCCGTATGGATATTCGCGCGGTGGCAGATAAGCTTGTTATCGTGTGCAGCAACCCCTGCAAGCCCGGCTTGGTCCTTGAGAACGGCATTCCTAAGCAGCGGGGCACCGGAATCGACAGCGTTATCCTTGCTGTCAGAAAATATAATGGAGATATTCGCTACGAGTTGGAAGGGGAAACCTTATTGGTTTGCGTTATTCTCAATCCCAGCCAAGGGAAATGTACGAAGAGCCGGCCTGGATCCCAGGTCATGTTGCGCCCCCTCGCATGAGGGAACAGCGTAGACCCGGCCTGCGATGGAGGAAATCCAGGAACCCCAAGTAAAGAAAGGACTACGCCGCGCCTAGACCGGATTCCCTTGTGGATGAAGGATACCAATTGCGACGTAAAAATGACCAATTACGGCAAAGCCACCCGAATGGGTGGCTTTAATATGTATTATTATACTGAAAATTTGTGAGCCTCTTTCAATTCTAGGAATGCCTATTATCTAAAAGGCGGCCGCATGGAATTAGGAAAAAAGGAACCTTACCCATTTATTGGTAAGGACAACGAACCTAGCACATTGCTCTTGAAAGGTGAAAAACATGGATACGAAAAGGCGGATTGTATGTTTTCTTCTGATGCTGGCCATGGCGGCTGGAATGGTACCTTCGGCTGCATTCGCCGTAGAGACGGGAGAAGGACCCGCGATAGCTGCTGGCACGAACAACGCATCGCCCGCAGAATGCCTATGTAATGCGCCCTGCACACCGGAAGCGGTGAACCAAGCCTGCCCCGTCTGCGGTGCGGAGGGGGCAGACCTGGCCAATTGCGCCGGCAAGGCGCCGGCCGCGCCCTCCGGCGGCGAGGAGGGGAACACTCCCCCGCCCGCAGGTTCCGCCTGCACCTGCACCGAGCAGTGCAGCGAGGAAAATAGAAACGACGATTGCCCCGTCTGCGGTGCGGAGGGGGCAGACCTGGCCAGCTGCGCCGCCGCCCCCCAGGGGGACCAAGTACCCCCCGCAACCTGCACCTGCACCCAGCCCTGCGCACCGGATTCGGTGAACGCAGATTGTCCCGTCTGCGGCGCGGATGGGGCAGACCTGGCCCATTGCGCTGCCGCCCTCCTTGGAATGAACGGGGCGATCAGCCCCATGAGCGCAACCGGCAGCGGCACGGAGATGGACCCCTTTCTCATCTACACCCAGGAGGATCTGGCGGGGATAGCCTCCGGCAGCAGCGGGAAGTATTACAAGCTGGCAAACGACATTACCCTTACCAGCGACTGGGTGCCGATCGTCAGCTTTTCCGGCACGCTGGATGGCGGCGGCTATACTATCAGCGGACTGAACGTTCCGGGGAGTAGCACCCCAAATCTAGGCGGCATTGTGAACTCCCTTAAAGCAGGCGCCACCATTAAAAGCCTAAACGTCATCGGCTCCGTGACTTCTAATTTTGTAAACAGCCCCCGAGTAGGCGGCATTGTGGGGATAAACGAGGGCACGGTAGAAAACTGCACCTTCTCCGGCAGCGTCACCGGCAGTAAAATGCAATTCGCTGACAACGGCGCCATTGGCGGCATTGTGGGCCTCAACCAATCAGGAACCATCACCGGCTGTATCAACAACGCCGACGTGAGCGGCCAGGGTAGGGATAAGCTCTTTGTAGGCGGCATCACCGGCTCCAACCACGGCACCCTCGCCAACTGCACCAACACCGGCACGATTAGGGGCACATTAACCAACGAAGGCGCAAATCAATATTGTGGGGAGATCTGGGGCAGCGAAACCTGGAAAACCAATGGCGGCTATGTGGGCGGCATTGCCGGCGACACGACAGCGAACGCCGCCAACACCGGCAACACCAACGCCGGCGAGGTTATCTATAACGACCAAACGGTAGTCGAGGCCCACAAGCATGACGATGTGCATTTCACCCAAGCGCTGGATAGCAGCACCCTCACCAGGGGCGTCCTCGCGCCGGGCAACTATTACCTGACGGAGGATATTTCTTATACTCTCGATCAAGGTGTACCTAGCATTGAAATCAACGACACCGTGAACCTCTGCCTAAACGGGTATACCATCAAAAGCAATGCTTCAGACGGCGTCTTCCGAATCGGAGCGGGCGGCGTGCTAAACGTCTACGATTGCAGCGAAAGTACAGCGGGGAATGGTATGATTACGGAAACAGGCAACCTTGACCATAACCCCATCTTTTTGCACAGCGGCGGGACGCTGCACCTATACGGCGGAACAATCCAATCGCGCATCACCGCCATCGTGATCGATGAAGACCCGGCCACTGGCGGTACAGATATGACAGGCGGCACGGTTTATATCCATGGCGGCAAGGTGTCCAGCACGGGAGACCGATCCCAGGCCATCAAGGTCAACGCCGAAATGACCGACAGCGCCGTCTACATCCAGGGCGGTACCGTTACGTCAAATAACCGGGGTATTTCTGCGGAAAGCGGCGAGATCCACATCAGCGGCGGCACGGTCAGCGGGTCAAACTATGCGCTGGAGGCGTCTAACAGCTCCACTTCCACGGTCTATCTTTCCGGCACGCCCACACTTTCGGGTGGCAGCGCAGATGTGAAAATCTCGCCCGCAAGCGCGGCAGACAAGGCCGTTCTGGTGCTAAAGGATGCCGATACCGCATATGCGGGCGCGGGGCTTTCCATCTACTCCAATGAAACGAACTGCGAGAACAAGTATGTAGCCCAGGGCGTAGAGAGCGCCGACATGGCGAAGGGATTCTCCCTGGTATCCCCTACCGGCTATTCCCTGGAATACGATGCGGATAACAAAGCCATACAGATTAAAAAGCGCATCAGCTATGCCGTCACGCTGCCAACCGGCGATGGCTACACCGCAACAGCGGCAAGCGGCAGCGCCAGCCCGGTGGCGGAGGGCGGCAGCTACAGCTTTACGCTGGAAATTTCGGAAGGGTATTATAAAACCACCGCCTTTGCTGTGAAGGCAAACGGTACAGTGTTGGCCGAAAAAAACGGCGTATATACCATTTCCAACATTCACGAGAACCAGAATGTGACGGTCCAGGGCGTGGCTCGTGACAATACAGCGCCCACGGTGACCATTCACCTTGAAGAAAACAAGTGGAGCGCCTTCCCCAGCAGCCATGCCTTTAGCCTCTTCTTCAAGAATGCGCAGACGGTGGAGATAACAGCAACGGATGATGCGGGTTCCGGCGTTGCCGGGACGGAATATTTTGTGTCGGACGTTTCCTATGCTTCGCTCGAAGCGTTGGAAGCAGCGGCCAAGAAGCAGTGGAAAACCTACTCCAATTCCTTCACCATAGCACCCAACAGCAAAAATGTCATCTACGCCAAAGCCACCGACAAGATAGGGAACGTGGGCTATGCAAGCTCCGCCAGCATCGTGCTGTATACGGATTCGCAGCAGGATACCCAATCCATTTCCTTCACCAAAACGGGAACGGATGCTGTGACCGCAGACGTCACTCTGAACGGCAACACGGTAGATGAAATTTACTGCGGCAGCGATGTGCTCACAGCCGGAACGGACTATACGGTAAGCGGCGGTACCATCACCTTTTATGCAAGCTGGCTCAACACCCTTTCGGCCGGAAATCATACGCTGATGGTACACTACAACCCGCTGGGCGTGCCGTATGTAGATGATGCCGGGGACGATACGCCGGGGACCACCTCCATTGCCCTAAGCGTGAGCAAAGCGACAGGCAGCGTAACGATCACAAACGGTATCTCCAAGGTATATGACGGCGAGCCGGTGACGGTGACATATCAAACGCTGTCTACGGGCAAGGTTACGGTGGAATACAAAGCCAAGACCGCTGATGATAGCGCCTATACCGCCAATACGCCCTCCGCAGTGGGGGACTATACCGTGCGGGTGACGGTGGCGGCGGATGACAATTATACCGCAGCCAGCGCCACGAAGAACTTTACCATTCGGTATCTGGAAGCACCGGAAAATCCGTATACTCTTTCGGGTGAAAACGGCGATAACGGCTGGTACACCAGCGATGTGACCATCACGCCGCCGGAGGGGTATACCGTTTCGAGCACCTTACCCGGCGAATATGCGGAGAAGCTGACCATCGACGAAAGCGCGGATGGGGTTACGATATACCTTAAAAACCAGCAGGGGCAGATGACCGACGCCATAACGGTGAGCGAAATCAAGATCGATAAAGACGATCCCACAATCACCGCCACCGGCGATACCGCGAATTACCTGCAAAGCGATACGGTTACCATCTCCGCCTCCGACGGCACCTCCGGCGTGGCAAAGGTGGAGGTGCGCAAGGATGGCGGCGATTTTGAAGAAATTACTGATTCCTACACCGTGACCGAAAACGGGAGCTATACCTTCCGGGTGACCGACCATGCAGGCAGGACGAAGGAAACAACGCTTGTATATGACAACCTCGACGCAAAAACCCCCGTTGTGACCATCATTGCCACCACCGATGACGACGAAGCGTATACGAGCGACACCTGGACGAATAAGACGATCACCCTTACGCCGGAAAACAATACGGAAAATCTTGGCGAAACGACCTATCAGTACCGTGTGGACGGCGACGCGTGGCGGACGTATACCGACCCCGTGGTAGTTGATGCCGACACGGCGGCTGAAGGCGTGGTCTACGCCTTCAAGGCCACCAGCGCCAGCGGCGTGGAGAGCAGCGAGGTTTCCATCACCGTCAAGCGGGACGCCGAGGCGCCGAGCGGCGACATTGCCATAGAGAAGGTGAGCATCCGCCAGTCCCTTGGGAATGGCATTGCGTTCGATCTGTTTTACAACAAGGATGTGGAAATAACCATTCGCGGCGAGGACACGCTAAGCGGCGTAAACTCCATCCAGTATTATCGCAGTGCGGAGATCCTGACGGAGGATGCACTGGCAGCGGTGACCGGCTGGGAGAACTATAACCAGCCCATCCTGGAAACAGCCAAAGACGCCGTGAAATTCGTCTACTATGTCAAGGTGACGGACAATGCAGGCAACGTCACGCGTTTCGGCTCAAAGGGCGTTACCTTCGACCTGACGCCGCCTCAGATCAGCGGGGTTGATGATGGCTCCACATACTATACTACGCAAAAGGTCGAGGTAACGGATGCAAATCTTCAGTCCGTCACCCTGAACGATGCGCCTGATACCTTTGAAAACAACCAGTTGACGCTGATCGGCAATATGGAAGCGGCATATACCATCAAGGCTGTGGATAAGGCGGGCAACGAGAGAGAAATAACCGTCTGCATGAAGCCTATCAATAGCCTTGCCGAGGTTATTGCCGGGCTGACAAAGGAAAATGTGACGGCAGATGATCGGGATGCCATCGTAGCTGTCCAAACCGCAGTGAACAAGGTGGATACCGAGCATGCCACCGATGCCACCGTTGCGGAAAAGAACGCGTTGCAGGACATCCTAGACCGCTGCGAGGAACTGCTCAAAAAGCTAGATGAGGTTAAACGGGAAATCGCCGATGTGACCGGTGCGGTAGCCAGCTATGAGAAGGATACCGTAAAATCATCGGATAGGGGCGAGATCGGAAGAGCACACG
>ERZ506979.459-NODE-459-length-26216-cov-6.791904_pt1 | contig 26216 bp, 18 predicted proteins | sample MGYA00512887_ERZ506979 | MGnify/ENA metagenome assembly ERZ506979 | reverse complement strand
CGGATTGAATCTCTCTTGGATGCGGTGAAATCAAAGCCCGGGAACCGATGTTCCGCGCAGTTCCCCGCGAAGGAAAAACGTCGTACTTGACAAGCTGGAAAGAGATGCCGCCGGAAAGAAAGCAAAGCGTACAGAAGGAAGGCTTTATTTCTGCCGGAACAAAAAAATGGAGCCGACTGCGGGGGTCGAACCCGCGACCTGCTGATTACAAGTCAACCGCTCTAGCCAACTGAGCTACTCTCCTGTCTCAATCATAAAGCAAACTTCAATGCTCAGCGCGTTTCCTTGTGAATCGTATGCTTGCGTTCAAATTTGCAATACTTCTTCTTTTCCAAGCGCTCGGGCGTATTGCGCTTCTCTTTCTTCGTCGTGTAGTTGCGACGCTTGCACTCCGTGCATTCCAGAATGATTAATTCGCGCGCCATTTTTCTTACCTAGTTTTACATGATTATCCCGGAACCGCCGACCGGCGGTCCGGGATGATAGTCCGAGACCGAAATTACTTGATGATTTCGGAGACTCGGCCGGAGGCAACCGTACGGCCGCCTTCACGGATCGCGAACCGCAGGCCCTCGTCCATGGCGATGGGGGTGATCAGGGTGATCTCCATCCGGATGTTGTCCCCAGGCATAACCATCTCTACGCCCTCAGGCAGCTTGATGGTGCCCGTTACGTCCGTGGTCCGGAAGTAGAACTGGGGACGGTACCCGCTGAAGAACGGGGTATGCCGGCCGCCTTCTTCCTTGGTCAGCACGTACACTTCGCTGTTGAAGTGGGTGTGGGGATGGATGCTGCCGGGCTTGGCCAGCACCTGGCCGCGCTCGATCTCCGTACGCTGGATACCCCGGAGCAGCACGCCGATGTTGTCGCCCGCGATGGCCTGATCCAGCAGCTTCCGGAACATTTCTACGCCCGTTACCACCGTGGTCCGCGTCTCCTCGGTCAGTCCCACGATCTCTACCGTATCCTGCACCTTCACGGTACCACGCTCTACACGGCCGGTGGCCACGGTGCCGCGGCCCGTGATGGAGAACACGTCCTCCACAGGCATCAGGAAGGGCTTATCGGATGCACGCTGGGGTTCGGGAATGTAGCTGTCCACCGCGTCCATCAGCTCGAAAATGCACTGGCAGTTGGGGTCTTCCTTGGCGATCTTGCCTTCCTGCAGGTCCTCCAGGGCCAGCAGCGCGGAACCCTTGATGATGGGAATATCGTCCCCCGGGAACTCGTAGCTGGACAGCAGCTCACGAATCTCCATCTCCACCAGCTCCAGCAGCTCCGGATCGTCCACTTGGTCGGTCTTGTTCATGAACACCACGATGTAGGGCACGCCTACCTGACGGGCCAACAGAATGTGCTCACGGGTCTGGGGCATGGGGCCGTCCGCCGCGCTTACCACCAGGATCGCGCCGTCCATCTGGGCTGCGCCGGTGATCATGTTCTTTACGTAGTCCGCGTGGCCCGGGCAGTCCACGTGGGCATAGTGCCGGTGCTCCGTCTCATATTCTACGTGGGCCGTGTTGATGGTGATACCACGGGCCTTCTCTTCCGGGGCCTTATCGATTTCGTCATACCGCATGGCCGCTGCCTGGCCCTGCTGGCTCAGCGCCATGGTGATGGCCGCCGTCAGGGTGGTCTTGCCATGGTCCACGTGGCCGATGGTGCCGATGTTTACATGGGGCTTCGTGCGTTCAAATTTTGCCTTTGCCATTGAAACTTCTTCCTCCAAAAGTTTATACTTTTTCGTTTTTAATCAACGGAGCGGCCCCGCCGCTCCGGGAAACCATTCATCTTGCTGCCTGTAGCCGGCCTAGATCACCGCAAGCCCAGGATCTTTTTGGCCACGCCCTCGCTCACCCGCTCGTAGTGGTCAAACTGCATGGTGAAGGTGCCCCGGCCCTGGGTAGAGGAGCGCAGGTCTGTGGCGTAGCCAAACATTTCGGACAGGGGGCATATCGCGTCGATCACCTGGGCGTTGCCCCGGGTATCGGTGCCGGAAATACGGCCTCTCCTGGCGGTAATATTGCCCAACACGTCGCCCATGTATTCCTCGGGCATGACCACTTCCACCTTCATCATGGGCTCCAGCAGCACCGGCGCGCCCTTTTCCATGGCTTCCTTCATGGCCATGGAGCCTGCGATCTTGAAGGCCATCTCCGAGGAGTCCACCTCGTGGTAGCTACCATCCAGCAGCACGGCCTTGAAATCCACCAGTTCGTATCCGCCCAGGGCGCCGCTGGCAGAAGCTTCCTTGATGCCCTTCTCGATGGCAGGGATATATTCCTTGGGAATCACGCCGCCCACGGTCTTATCCTCAAATACAAAGCCTTCGCCGGGCTCCAGGGGGCTGAATTCCACCACGCAGTGGCCGTATTGGCCATGGCCGCCGGTCTGGCGGACATAGCGGCCCTCCGCCTTGACGGTGCGGGTAAGGGCCTCCCGGTAAGCCACCTGGGGATTGCCTACCTTGCACTCCACCCGGAATTCCCGGATGAGCCGGTCCACGATGATCTCCAGATGCAGCTCGCCCATGCCGGCGATGATGGTCTGGCCGGTCTCCTGGTCCGTGTAGGTCTTAAAGGTGGGGTCCTCCTCCGCCAGCTTGATCAAGGCGGCGGTCATCTTTTCCTGGCCGGCCTTGGTCTTGGGCTCAATGGCCACCCGGATCACCGGGTCCGGAAAGTCCATGGACTCCAACAGCAGCTGCTTGCCCTCTGTGCACAGGGTATCCCCCGTGCCGGTTTCCTTCAGGCCCACGATGGCGCAAATGTCCCCGGCGTAGGCTTCGGAAACCTCGGTGCGGCTGGCGGCGTGGATCAGCATGATCTTGCCGATGCGCTCCCGCTTGCCCTTGCTGGAATTGTACACATAGGTGCCGGACTTGAGGGTGCCGCTATAAATGCGGGTAAAGGCCAGCTTGCCCACAAAGGGGTCCGCTACGATCTTGAAAGCCAGGGCGGCAAAGGGGGCATCGTCGGCGCACACGGTCTCGATGCGCTTTTCCCCGGATTTATCCGTACCCACAGGGGCGGGCACATCCAGGGGCGAAGGCATAAAGTCCACGATGGCGTTGAGCAGGGGCTGTACCCCCTTGTTCCGGTAGGAGGTGCCGCAGCAAACCGGTACGATCCGATTGGCGATGGTCCCCTTGCGGATACAGCTGAGGATCTCCTCCCGGGAAAGCTCTTCCCCGTTCAGGTACCGCTCCAGGATCTCGTCATCCTCCTCCGCCACCGCGTCCAGCAGGGCGGCCCGGTATTCTTCCGCCTGTTCCCGCATATCCGCGGGGATCTCTTCCTCCCGCACGTCGATGCCGTCGTTATCGTAATAGACCTCCGCCTTCATGGCGATCAGGTCCACCATGCCGATAAAATCCCCTTCCTTGCCGATGGGCAGCTGGATGGGTACGGCGTTGGCCCCCAGCCGCTCCTTCATCATGCGCACCACGTTGTAGAAGTCCGCGCCGGTGATGTCCATCTTGTTTACATAGGCGATACGAGGCACGCCGTATTTGCTGGCCTGCCGCCATACCGTCTCGCTCTGGGGCTCCACGCCCCCTTTGGCGCAAAATACCGCCACGGCGCCGTCCAGCACCCGAAGGGAACGCTCCACCTCCACGGTAAAGTCCACGTGGCCCGGGGTGTCGATGATGTTGATCCGGTGGCCCCGCCAATAGGCGGTGGTGGCGGCGGAAGCGATGGTAATGCCCCGCTCCTGCTCCTGCACCATAAAGTCCATGGTGGCTGCGCCCTCGTGCACCTCGCCTACTTTATGGATCTTGCCTGTAAAAAACAGGATCCGTTCTGTCGTTGTTGTTTTTCCGGCATCGATATGCGCCATGATGCCGATGTTCCTGGTATGTTCCAAAGAGGTCTCTCTTGGCATATCCACGCCTCCTTTCCTTCCAGTTTGCATTGTAGGAGCGGCGCGAAAATACACGCCGCTCCGAAAATCACGATTTGGTTCAGCCGGTTACCACCGGTAATGGGCAAAGGCACGGTTGGCCTCGGCCATCTTGTGGGTGTCTTCCTTCTTCTTGAAGGCGGAACCGGTGGAATTGGCCGCATCCATGATCTCGCCCGCAAGGCGCTCCATCATGGTGCGCTCGCCGCGGCTGCGGCTATAGTTCACCAGCCAACGCAGGCCCAGGGTCTGCCGCCGCTCGGGGCGAATCTCGATGGGCACCTGGTAGGTGGCGCCGCCCACCCGGCGGGCCTTGACCTCTACCACGGGCATGATGTTGTTCATGGCCTGCTCGAAAACCTCAATGGGCTCCCGGCCAGTCTTTTCACGAATGATCTCAAACGCGCCGTAGCAAGCTTTCTGGGCGGTACCCCGCTTGCCATCCAGCATTACCTGGTTGATCAGCTTGGTGACCACCTTGCCGCCGTACATGGGATCGTCCAGGACCTCGCGCTTAGGAATAAATCCACGTCTAGGCATCGCTTATTTCCTCCTTTACTTGGTCTTGGGCCGCTTGGCGCCATAGAGGGAACGGGCCTGGTGCCGGTTGGCAACGCCAGCGGTATCCAGGGCGCCGCGGATGATGTGGTAACGCACGCCGGGCAGGTCCTTTACACGGCCGCCGCGGATCAGCACCACGGAGTGCTCCTGGAGGTTGTGGCCGATGCCAGGGATATAAGCGGTGCCCTCAAGGCCGTCGGAAAGACGGACACGGGCAATTTTACGCAAAGCGGAATTCGGCTTTTTGGGGGTCATGGTACGCACAGCGGTGCAAACGCCGCGGCGCTGGGGGCATTGCTTGAGGATAGGCGCATTGGACTTATACTCCACCTGCTCCCGGCCCTTACGGACCAGTTGGTTAATCGTCGGCATAAGGTACTCCTTTTCTAGCAAAATCGTATCGTAGTATCTATATCAAGAAAATCCCCTGCAACCCCTTGAAGGGGATATTTTCCGCGATAGATGGGCGTTTTTTCGGCCTTGCAGCCGAAGAAAACGCGTACTGCCTCATTTAAGCACAGCACGCGTATTGTAGCATTTTTCAAGGGCGCTGTCAAATGTTTTTGGCTAATTCGCCCTATTTTTCTTATCCAGGGCGGCTATTTGGTATACATGCCCTGCTTGAGCCGCTCCTTGGAAAAAATCAGGTGGGACATTTTCTTTTCCCGCTGCAGTTCAAACCAGCCAAACCGCTGCAAGTCCGCCAGGAAAGGCTGCTCCATGATATTCATGTAGGTTTCCTTTTCAAAGCGGCGCAGCATACTGGCCTGCCACAACCGGCCCAACAAGGCGGCCAGGCCCACCACCGCCACAAACAGCAGCAGGGGCACCACCGCGTGAAGGCCGGCCAAGGCCGTGCGCACCGGGGTGATCCCCAGGGCTACCAGGCTCAAAACGCCTGCGGCCACCGGTGTAAGCACGGGCGCATAGGAGGCCAGCTGGAATTTACGCCGGCAGGCGGCGCAGCAGCTAAGCTGGATGGGCAGCAGGGAACCGATCCGCAGCTTGGTCTTCATGCCGATGAAGTTGCGGCCTTCCCGCTTGGGCTCCGGATTGCCCAGGTCCGTCATCCCGTAGCAGACCCGCTTGCCAGGCTCGCCCTTGCACAGCACGCACTGCTCCGTATGGAACAGAGGCGCCAGATCCTCTATGGGCATCAGCTGGGCCACCGCGTCCAGGTCGCTCTGGATGGTCTGCACATTGTTGGGGTTCTTTGCCGGGCATACGTCGCAGCTGCGCATGTTCAGCCGCTGGCAATACACGGTCTCATACAGAGGGCAACTGGTATTGGTATACTGCCTATCCTCCATGGCTCCTCCTTATGGCTGCATAGGGGTCGCGGCGCCTTCCAAGGGCTCCACTTCCACGTTGCGATAACGCTTGAGCCCGATGCCCGCAGGGATCAGTTTGCCGATGATCACGTTTTCCTTCAAGCCTACCAAGGGGTCTACCTTGCCCTTGATGGCGGCTTCGGTCAGCACCCTGGTGGTCTCCTGGAAGGAGGCGGCGGACAGGAAGGAATCCGTAGCCAGGGCCGCCTTTGTGATACCCAACAGTTTCCGCTTGGCGATGGCCGGCTGTAGCCCAGCCATCACGGCCTTTTCGTTCTCATTTTCAAAGTGGAAGATATCCACCAGCTCGCCGGGCAGCATATCCGTATCCCCTGCATCCTCCACCTGGACCTTGCGGAGCATCTGGCGGATGATCACCTCAATGTGCTTATCCGCGATCTCCACGCCCTGGAGGCGGTATACGCTCTGGACCTCCTTGAGCATATAGGCCTGCACCCCCTTGACGCCCTTGATCTTCAGGATATCGTTGGGGTTGATGGAGCCGTCGGTGAGCTCGTCGCCCGCCTCGATCACGTCCCCATCCCGGACCCGCAGCTTGGAGCCGAAGGGGATCAGGTACTTGGCGGTCTCCCCTTCCTCGTTGGTGATGGTGGCCTCCCGCTTTTTCCCCTCGGTGAGGGACACGGTGCCGTTGATCTCGGAGATCACCGCCAAGCCCTTGGGCTTACGGGCCTCGAAGATTTCCACCACACGGGGAAGACCTTGGGTGATATCGTCCGCGCTGGCCACGCCGCCGGTGTGGAAGGTACGCATGGTGAGCTGGGTGCCCGGCTCGCCGATGGCTTGGGCCGCGATGATGCCCACCGCCTCGCCGATGTCCACCGGGCCGCCGGTGGCCAGGTTGGCGCCATAGCACTTGGCGCAAACGCCGCACTCGCTGCGGCAGGTGAATACGCTGCGGCACTGGACGGTCTTGATCCCTGCGGCGATGATCTGATCCCGTATATTATAGGTAATCAGCTGGTTGCAGCCGATGATCAGCTCCCCGGTATTGGGATCGTACACATCCTCCGCGGTATACCGGCCCAACAGCCGGTCCCCCAGGGGCTCCACCACGTTGTTGCCGTCCAGGATGGCGGAGATGGGCATACCCTTGGGGCTTTCGCCCCGGCTCTGGCAGCAATCCTCCTCCCGGATGATCACGTCCTGGGATACGTCCACCAGGCGGCGGGTCAGATAGCCCGAGTCCGCCGTACGCAGGGCCGTATCCGCCAAACCCTTCCGGGCGCCGTGGGAGGAGATGAAGAACTCCAACACCGTCAAGCCTTCCCGGAAGTTGGCCCGGATGGGCACCTCGATGATCTGGCCGGACGGGTCGGCCATCAGGCCGCGCATCCCCGCCAGCTGACGGATCTGGTTGGTGCTACCACGGGCGCCGGAATTGGCCATCATGTAGATGGGATTGTACTGATCCAGGGTCTTCATCAGGGCGTCGGTCACGTCGTCCGTGGCCTTTTCCCATACCGCGATCACGTCCCGCCGGCGCTCTGCGCCGGTGAGCATACCGTTGCGGAACAGGTTATCGATCTGCTCCACTTCCCGCTCCGCGTCGGCCAGGATCTCCTTCTTCTTCTCCGGCACGGTGATGTCCTGGAAGCCGACGGTGATGCCGCCCTTGGTGGAATATTTGTAGCCCAGGGCCTTGATATCGTCCAGCACCTCGCTGGTACGGGTGGCCCCATAGCGGCGGTAGCAGCGGTCTACGATGTTGCCCAGGTCCTTCTTCACCACCAGCTTATCCACTTCCAACTTGAACATGTCGTCCAAGGTCTCCCGGGGCACATAGCCCAGGTCCTGGGGAATGGCATTGTTGAAGATCAGGCGGCCCAAGCTGGTATCGATGACCCGGCGGTAGGTTTTGCCCTGCCACTCCCGCTCAATGCGGACCTTGATCTTGCTCTGCAGGGCGATGACCCCGGTCTGATAGGCCATGGAAGCCTCGTCCTCGCTGCAAAACGCCTTGCCTTCCCCTTTGAGGCCGTCCCGCTGGAGGGTCAGGTAATAGCAACCCATGACCATATCCTGGGTGGGACAAGCCACCGGCTTACCGTCCTGGGGCTTAAGGATGTTGTTGGAGGCCAGCATCAGGAAGCGGGCTTCCGACTGGGCTTCCACGCTCAAGGGTACATGCACGGCCATCTGGTCGCCGTCGAAGTCCGCGTTAAAGGCGGTACACACCAGGGGATGGAGCTTGATGGCCCGGCCTTCCACCAGCACCGGCTCAAAGGCCTGGATGCCCAGGCGGTGCAGGGTAGGCGCACGGTTCAGCAGCACCGGGTGTTCTTTGATGACGTTTTCCAACACGTCCCACACCTCGGGTTTGACCCGTTCCACCATCCGCTTGGCGCTCTTGATGTTATGGGCGTAGGCGTCCTCCACCAGCTTCTTCATGACGAAGGGCTTAAACAGCTCCAAGGCCATTTCCTTGGGCAGGCCGCACTGGTACATTTTCAGCTCCGGCCCTACCACGATAACCGAACGGCCGGAATAGTCCACCCGCTTGCCCAGCAGGTTCTGGCGGAAGCGCCCCTGCTTGCCCCGGAGCATATCCGAAAGGGACTTAAGGGGCCGGTTGCCCGGGCCCGTAACAGGGCGGCCCCGGCGGCCGTTGTCGATGAGGGCGTCCACGGCCTCCTGAAGCATCCGCTTTTCGTTGCGCACGATGATGTCCGGCGCCCGCAGCTCCAGGAGCCGCTTGAGCCGGTTGTTCCGGTTGATGACCCGGCGGTACAGGTCGTTTAGGTCCGAGGTGGCGAACCGGCCGCCGTCCAGCTGTACCATAGGCCGCAGCTCCGGCGGGATCACCGGGATCACGTCCATGATGATCCACTCGGGCTTGTTGCCGCTCTTGAGGAAGGCCTCCACCACCTCCAGCCGCTTGATGGCGTTGGAGCGCTTCTGGCCGGAGGAGTTGGCGATCTCCGCCCGCAGCTCCCCTTCCAGCTTTTCCAGGTCCAGCTGCAGCAGCAGCTCCTTGATGGCCTCCGCCCCCATGCCGGCCTTGAAGGCCTTGGGGCCGTATTCCGCCTGGGCCTCCCGGTATTCCTTATCCGAGAGCACCTGCTTATACAACAGGGGGGTATCCCCCGGGTCCGTCACCACAAAGGCGGCGAAATACAGCACCTTTTCCAGGTTCCGGGGGGACATATCCAGCAGCATCTTCATCCGGCAAGGGATCCCCTTGAAATACCAGATGTGGGATACCGGCGCGGCCAGCTCAATGTGGCCCATGCGCTCCCGGCGCACCTTGGCCCGGGTCACCTCCACGCCGCACTTATCGCATACCACGCCCTTATACCGCACCCGCTTATAGCGGCCGCAGTGGCATTCCCAGTCCTTGGTGGGCCCGAAGATCCGCTCGCAGAACAGGCCGTCCCGCTCAGGCTTGAGGGTGCGGTAATTGATGGTCTCCGGCTTTTTTACCTCGCCATGGGACCATTCCCGGATCTTTTCCGGGGAAGCCAGGCCGATCTGTATCGCATCGAAATTGGTCAATTCGAACAATTGCTTTCCTCTCCCTTCAGCCCTGTGGTATTAAACCTGCTCATCCTCCGCGTCCAGCACGGAAAAGCCCGCGCCAAAGTCCGCGTCCAAGTCGTCCTTCCCGTCGTCGTCATCGTCATCGCCCAGGTCGTCGTCCCCGAAATCGAAGTCGTCAAATTCGGTGAACTCCGCGCCGCCAGGCATCAAGCCAGGATCGTCCTCGGTGCCTGCGATGTTCACATCCAAGGGCGCGCCGTCGTCGTCGTCCACCATCTCGCCGATCTTGATCTCCTCCTTGGTATCGGACAAGACCTTGATATCCAAGCCCAGGCTCTGGAGCTCCTTGATGAGCACCTTAAAGGATTCCGGCACGCCGGGCTCCGGCACGTTTTCGCCCTTCACGATGGCCTCGTAGGTCTTTACACGGCCCACCACATCGTCGCTCTTGACGGTGAGGATCTCCTGGAGGGTGTTGGCCGCGCCATAGGCCTCCAGGGCCCACACTTCCATTTCGCCGAACCGCTGGCCGCCGAACTGGGCCTTGCCCCCCAGGGGCTGCTGGGTCACCAGGCTGTAAGGGCCGGTGGAGCGGGCGTGGATCTTATCGTCCACCAGGTGGTGGAGCTTGAGGTAATACATATAGCCCACGGATACCCGGTTCTCAAAGGGCTCGCCGGTGCGGCCGTCGTACAGGACGGTCTTGCCGTCCCAATCCCGGCCCGCCTGCTGGAGCAGGGACTTGATATCCTCCTCCGTGGCCCCGTCGAATACCGGGGTGGCGATGTTCCAGCCCAGGCTCTTGGCAGCCATGCCCAGATGCAGCTCCAGGATCTGGCCGATGTTCATACGGCTGGGCACGCCCAGGGGGTTTAGCACGATCTGCAGGGGGGTGCCGTCCGGCAGGAAGGGCATATCCTCCTCCGGCAGGATCCGGGAAACCACGCCCTTGTTGCCGTGGCGGCCCGCCATCTTATCCCCGACGGAGAGCTTGCGCTTCTGGGCGATGTACACCCGCACCAGCTCGTTGACCCCTGGGGGCAGCTCGTCTTTGTTCTCTCGGGTGAATACCTTCACGTCCACGATCACGCCGCCTTCCCCGTGGGGCACCCGCAGGGAGGTATCCCGCACCTCCCGGGCCTTTTCCCCGAAGATGGCCCGGAGCAGCCGCTCCTCGGCGGTGAGCTCGGTCTCTCCCTTGGGGGTCACCTTGCCCACCAGGATGTCGCCGCTGCGCACCTCCGCGCCGATGCGGATGATGCCCCGCTCATCCAGGTCCGCCAAAGCGTCCTCGCCCACGTTGGGGATATCCCGGGTGATCTCCTCCTCGCCCAGCTTGGTATCCCGGGCTTCGGTCTCATGCTCCTCGATGTGGATGGAGGTATAAATATCTTCCTTCACCAGCTTTTCGCTGATGAGGACCGCGTCTTCGTAATTGTAGCCCTCCCAGGTCATGAACCCGATGAGGATGTTCCGGCCCAGGGCGATCTCCCCCTTATCGGTGCTGGCGCCGTCGGCGATCACCTGGCCGGGCACCACCCGCTCGCCCTTGTATACGATGGGCCGCTGGTTGATGCAGGTGCCTTGGTTGGAACGCTTGAACTTGAGGATCCGGTAGGTATGGTTGATCCCATCGTCCCCCCGGATGACGATCTTATCCGCGTCCACCCGGGCCACCACGCCGGCTTCCCGGGCCAGGATCACCACGCCGGAGTCATGGGCCGCCTTATATTCCATGCCCGTGCCCACGATGGGGGCCTCCGGCATCAGCAGGGGCACCGCCTGGCGCTGCATGTTGGAGCCCATCAGGGCCCGGTTGGCGTCGTCGTTTTCCAAGAAGGGGATCATGGCCGTGGCCACGGATACCAGCTGCTTGGGGGAAACGTCCATGTAGTCCACCTCCGTGGACTTCACCTCGATGATCTCATCCAGCCGCCGGGCCACCACACGGTCCCGCTTGAACCACACCTTGCCGTCCTTTTCCACGGTGGGCTCGTTGGCCTGGGCCACGATGAAGTCGTCCTCCTCGTCGGCGGTCAGGTATACGATCTCCCCCAGGATGTTCTTATTGGCCGCGTCCACCTTCCGGTAGGGGGCCTCGATAAACCCGTACTTGTTGATGCGGGCATAGGTGGACAGGGAGTTGATCAGGCCGATGTTGGGGCCTTCAGGGGTCTCGATGGGGCACATACGGCCATAGTGGGAAAAGTGCACGTCCCGCACGTCGAAGGTGGCCCGCTCCCGGTTCAGGCCGCCGGGGCCCAGGGCGGACAGCCGGCGCTTGTGGGTCAGCTCCGCCAGGGGATTGGTCTGGTCCATGAACTGGGAAAGCTGGGAGGAGCCGAAAAACTCCTTGATGGCGGCGGTGACCGGCCGGATGTTGATCAGGCTGGAGGGCATGGCCGTCTCCATATCCTGCAGGCTCATCCGCTCCCGCACCACCCGCTCCAAGCGGGTCATGCCCACCCGGATCTGGTTTTGCAGCAGCTCGCCTACGCTGCGAATCCGGCGGTTGCCCAGGTGGTCGATATCGTCGGTGCGGCCGATGCCGTAATTCATGCCGATCAGGTAGCTGATGGAGGCGATGATGTCATCCGGCACGATATGCCGGGGGATCAGGTCGTGGACATGGCTGCGCAGCAAGGCCTTGAGCCCCGGCTCATCCAGATCCTTCCCTTCTTCCAGCAGGGCCACCAGGGCGGGATGATACACCTTTTCGTTCAGGCCCGCATCTTCCGGATCAAAGGGCAAATAAGTGCTGGCGTCCACGAACCGGTTCCCCAACACCTTGATCTTTTTATCCTCGATCTGCAAATAGACCGCATGGACACCTGCGTTTTCCACCAGGCGTGCCTGCTCCCGGCTGATGTGGTTGCCGGCGCTTAGCAACACCTCGCCGGTGGCGGGGTCGATCACGTCCTCGGCGGCAATGAACCCGCTGATCCGGGCCGCCAGGGACAGCTTTTTGTTAAACTTATACCGGCCGACCCGGGCCAGGTCGTACCGCTTATCAAAGAAGAGGGCGTTGAGCAGGCTCCGGGCGCTCTCCTCGGTGGGCGGCTCGCCGGGGCGCTGCCGCTTATAGATCTCGATCAGGCCGTCCTCCACGCTGTGGGTGGTATCCTTTTCCAAAGTGGTCAGCAGCCGCTCTTCCTCCCCCAAAAGATCCACGATCTCCGCGTTGGTGCCATAGCCCAGGGCGCGCAAAAGCGCCGTGATGAACACCTTGCGCTGCCGGTCGATCTTCACGTACAGGATCTCGTTGGAGTCGGTTTCATATTCCAGCCAGGCGCCCCGGTTGGGAATGACCTGGGCGGAAAACAGGTGCTTGCCCACCTTGTCGATGGCCTCGGAAAAATATACGCCGGGGGAACGGACCAGCTGGCTGACAATGACCCGCTCCGCACCGTTGATGATGAAGGTGCCCTGCTCGGTCATCAGGGGGAAATCCCCCATGAATACCGGCTGCTCCTTCACCTCTCCCGTTTCTTTATTTATAAGGCGCACGGTGACTCGCAGTGGCGCGGAATAGTTTACATCCCGTTCTTTGCACTCCTCCACAGGGTATTTGGGATGCTCGAAGTCGATCTTATAGTCCACGAATTCGAGGATGAGCTTTTCGGAATAGTCCGTGATCGGCGAAACATCGGCGAGCACCTCCTTAAGATCCTCCTCCACAAAACGCCGGTAGGAATTTTTCTGGACTTCGATCAGGTCCGGCATGTCGAGGACTTCATTGATCCGGGAAAAGCTCATACGCGTCTTTTTGCCCATCTGCACCTCATGCACCATCGCGTTCACTCCCTCACTTGATTTGGCCGTATAAATACGGCTTATAATAGATTGCGTCACCCTTGCTGATCTTTTCCATTTGCTGGAACAAATATACCTGTTTTGTGGCATTTGTTTCCAGCAAACACAGCCAATACCCGCAGATTACCATGTTGACGCAGTATATTAGTGTACCACTGCTTGTCAACAATGTCAACGGATATTGGCTCTTTTCTAAAGTTTTTTTATATGATATTGGCGGTTGATGGGTTCTCCTTTTTTTACTTGACTTTTGCAAAGATCATCCGGCCTGCGGAGGTCTGCAATACGCTGGTCACCAGCACGGTAACGGTCTCGCCCAGGTAGCGTTTCCCGGCTTCCACCACGATCATGGTGCCGTCGTCCAGATAGGCCACCCCCTGGCCGGCTTCTTTTCCTTCCTTCACGATGGCGGCCTCCATCTCCTCCCCGGGCAGGGCCAAGGGCTTGATGGCGTTGGCCAGCTCGTTGATGTTGAGCACCGGCACGTTTTGCACCCCTGCCACCTTGTTTAGGTTGTAGTCGTTGGTCACCACCACGCCGCCCATCTCGTAGGCCAAGCGGATCAGCTTAGCGTCCACCTCGGCGATGTCCGCATAGTCCTTATCCTGGATCACCACGGGCACAGACCCGCTTTCCTGGATATACTTGAGGATATCCAGGCCCCGGCGGCCCCGGTTGCGCTTGAGGGTATCCGGGCTATCCGCGATATGCTGCAGCTCTGTGAGCACGAACTTTGGCACCACCAGGGTGCCTTCGATGATGCCCGTGGCGCAGATGTCCGCGATCCGCCCGTCGATGATCACCGAGGTATCCAGCAGCTTAGGCCGGGCGCTCCCCTCCTTGGCCTTGCCGCCCCGGCTCCGGGCCAGCCAGCCCGGCGGCGTCAGCTCCCCCCGGCGCTTGTGCATGACCGCCCAGCCCAGGTAGGCCAGGCTCACATACAGGAGCACGTCCACGGCAAAGCGCAGCCAGCCGGCCTGGATGCCCGCCGTCAAGGTGCTGACCAGGAACGCCACCACCAAGCCTACGATCAAGCCGATGACGCAATAGAAGATATCCTCGAGCGCCATCTGGCTCAAGTAGGCTTCCGCCGCGCTTATGCATTTGGTGAACAGGGTGATGGGGTACGGGGATAATAAATAAAAAATAATTGCAATAAAAATGCCCGCCGCCACATACACCAGCGCCACGCCCCAGGTATACATAGTGTCATAGAGACTCCTGTAGCCCAGCGCCACGATCATGCTGTCCACCGCCGCCACAAGCGCAACACCCACCGCAGCCCCGCATAGGGCCAGGATCAGTCTTGCAACTTTTTTGGCCAAACAATTGCCCCCCCTTTGTCGCTTAAATTATTGTATCCCGGGCCCTTTCGGGCCCGTAAAACGCGGCGTTTGCCTGAATTTGAAACGCCGCACCGAATTTCCGTATGGGGTCTAAAGGCCGGAAGCCGCCCGAGGGATCAGTCCATCATGTCCCGCAGGGAAGCGGAATCCTGGCCGCTGGCCGCGGAAAGCTCCGCGATGAGCACCTGCCGGGCGGTCATGAGCATCTTGCGCTCCCCGGCGGAAAGGCCCCGGTCCGTATCCCGTTTTTTCAGGCACTTGACCACGTCCGCCACGTCGTAGATATCCCCCTGCTTCAGCTTGGCGAAATTATCCCGGTAGCGCTGGTTCCAGTTATCGCTCTCCTTGCAGGGCTCGCTCTGGAGGTATTCCAGCACCCCTTTGCACTCCTCTTCCCCAATGACGGGACGTAAGCCTACGCTTTTCGCGGTGGCTACAGGCACCAGCGCCGTCATCTTATTGGATATGAAGCGGAGCACGTAATACTGGGCGGTTTCGCCCAAAACCGTGCGCTCTTCGATCTTTTCCACCACGCCCACGCCATGCATGGGATAGCAGACCTGGTCGCCCACCGAAAACATGCGTACGTCCCCCTTTCCGCAGACCAAAAGCCTGTCCAGCTTACATGACAAAGTTTCCCTACTTTTAACTATACTCCAAAAAGCCCTGTATGTCAAATGTTCCCAGCCTTCCCCGCCTCAGCGGGGAGGGTGGCGGGAGGGAGCCCGCCCCCCCTATGGCCTCAACCCTGGCCCGATACCATCAAGTCGCCGATCAACAGGCTGGGGCTGCCGAAGCAGGCCCCGGAGGGCAGGGAAAACTTCAGATCCGTCCCGATCCCTTCCACCCCCTGGAGCAGGCCTAAAAAGCTGCCCCCCAGGGTGATGTAGGCCACCGGCCTGACCGGCTGTCCCCCCTTTAGCAGCTGGCCCTTGCACAGCAGGGAAAACTCCCCGCTGATGCTGTTGACCCCGGCATGGAGGCCGGATAGCTCCGTGATGAGCAGCCCGTCCCCCAGGGCCTGATACAGGGCCGCCGGTTCCAGTTCCCCTTTGGGAATATATAAATTGCTGGGCTGCACCCCCACCGGGCTGCCCGCCCCGCCCCGGCCCCCGTTGCCGGTGGTGGCGATCCCGGCTTTGCGGGCGGTCTTGAGGTTATGCAAAAGGGTCTGTAGCCGCCCCCCCTGGATGACGGCTTTAAACTGGGTAGGGCTGCCTTCATCGTCAAAGGCCATGGGATTGTCCCGGTAAAAGGGGTCGTCCACCAGGTTTACCTGGGGCGCCGCCACCTGCTCCCCTTCCCGGCCCGCCAGAAGGGACAGGCCCTTTTGGGCCGCGTCCGCGGAGAACATGCCGGAAAAGGCGGAAAGCAGGCTATAGGCCGCATCGTTGCGCAGGAGCACCCGGTATTTCCCCGGGGCCACCGGCTTGCCCCCGAACTGGGCGGCCGCCTCCGCCACCGCTTCCCGGGCGCAGCCCGCCAGATCCAGGGCTCCCCCCCGGGCCCGGAAGGCGCCCCCGTCGTGGACCTCCGCCCCGTCCTCCAAAATGGCGTTCACCAGGATGCAGGAAAGGGCGTCCTCCCGCTGGGCGTTTAGGCCCAGGGTATTGTAGATGGCCCCATAGCCTTTGACCGTGATCACCTTGCAGCTGGCCACCCGCTTCACCCGGGGGTCCTGGGCCAATGTCATGGCCTCCAGCTCCCGGCACAGCCGGATCTTCTCCCGGTTCCCCATGCCCGCCAGGGCGTCCGGGGGCGGGGTAATGGCCGGATAGGCCGCCGGCTCCGCCATGGGATGCACATCCCCGGTCTCCACCGCCGCCGCGTTGTCCATGGCCGCCGCCACCAAAGCCCCCGGGTCCTCCGGGGCCTCGGTGCTGGCATAGCCGTTCTTCCCCTTATATTGCACCCTTAATCCAAAAGCCTGGGTACGGCTTACGGTATAGGTATCCAGCTTGCCCGCCTGGACCCCCGCGCCAAATTCCTCCCCGCCGGTAACCACCAATTCCGCACCGGTACAGCCTGCTTGCAGGGCCTTGGCAAAGGCCGCCTCCCGAAATTGCTTGCGATCCATTACAGCTTCCCTCCTTTGCCGCCGATGGTCATACCGGTTACCCGGATACGGGGCTGGCCCACGTTGGTGGGCACGCTGCCTGAACGGGAGCCGCACATGCCGTAGCCCATCCACATGTGCCGGCCGATCCGGTCAATGGACATGAGCACCTGGGCCCCCCGGCCGATCAGGGACGCCCCCCGCACCGGGCACAGGATCTTCCCGTCCCGCACCCAATAGCCTTCCAGCACCGCGAAGTTGAATTCCCCGGTAAGGGGGTTCACAGAGCCGCCGCCCATGCGCCGGGCGAACAGCCCCTCCCCCATGGTGGCCAGCATCTCCTCCTCATCGTCCGTGCCCGGGGCGAAGAAGGTGTTGGTCATCCGGCTGGTGGGGGCGTATTCATAGCTTTCCCGCCGGGCGCTGCCGGTGGGGGGCAGCCCCATGATCCGGCCGCCCAGGGTATCCACCAGATAGGTTTTTAGGATGCCCTTTTCGATCAGCACGTTCCGCTGGGAAGGGGCGCCTTCATCGTCCACCCGAATGCTGCCCCATTCCCCCGGCAGGGTGCCGTCGTCGATGGCAGTCACCAGGGGGCTGGCGATCTGCTGGCCCAGCTTGCCGCAAAATTCCGAATTGCCCTTGGCCACCGACGTGGCCTCCAGGGAGTGGACGCAGGCCTCGTGCAGGATCACCCCGCCGAACCCCCCGTCGATCACCACCGGCAAAAATCCCGCCGGGCACTGGGGGGCGTGGAGCATGGTCACCGCGGTCTTGGCCGCCTGCCGGCCGGCCTCCTCCGGGTCGATGCAGGCATAGGCCTCAAAGCCCTTCCCCGCCGCCGGCCGCTCCGCGCCGGTCTGGTATTCCCCGCCGGCCTCCGCCACCGCGTCAATGGACAGCCGGGTGCGGGGCCGCCGGTCCTCCGCCCACACCCCCTGGCTGTTGCAGACCAGGATCCGCTGATCCACGTCCCCATAGCCCGCCACCACCCGGGCGATCTCCCCGGATTCGGCCTGGGCCGCGGCGGTCCCCTGCCGGAGCAGCTGGATCCGCCGCTGGTTGTCCACCGTGTCAAAGGGGATCGCGGGGCCATAGACGGCCGGCCGCTTGGTGGCGGCCACCACAGCTTTTAGGGTTTTCTTTCCCTCCAGCGCCGCGGCCGCCCCACGGGCCGCCTCCAACAGGGCCGCCTCCGAGGTGTCCGCCGTATAGGCATAGGCGCTTTGCTCCCCTTTGAGCACCCGCACCCCCGCCCCTGTCCGGCGGCGGTAGGTAGCGTTTTCCACCGTGCCGTTGAGCATGGAGATGCTGTGGGTCTCGGTATCCTCCATAAACAATTCCGAAAAATCGCCCCCGGTTTCCAGGGCCGCATCCAGCACCCGCTGGGCTATCGCTTCTTGGATCATTCCTTTATCTTCCCTTGCTTGATATGATTTTGCCGTATCTTTCCTTCACTCCCCAGCTCCCCGGGGATATAGTACCGTTTTCCCTTCACGCTGGGGGGCATGTATTCCTGCTCCACCACGTGGCCGGGAAAGTCGTGAGGGTATTTGTATCCCTTGCCATGGCCCAGCTTGTCCGCCCCCCGGAAGGAGGTGTCCCGAAGATGGATGGGCACCGGCTGGTCCGGGATGGTCTCCGCATCCCGAAAGGCCGCGTCCAGGGCCATGACCACCCCGTTGGACTTGGGGCTTTCGCACAAAAAGATGATGGCCTGGATGATGGACAGCCGGGCTTCCGGCAGGCCGATCAGCTCCAAGGCCTGGGCCGCCGCCACCGCCTGGACCATGGCCTGGGGATTGGCCAGGCCGATGTCCTCGGAGGCATGGGCGATGAGCCGCCTACAGATGATCCTGGGGTCCACGCCCCCGTAGATCAGCCGGGCAAACCAGGCGATGGCCGCGTCGCTGTCCCCGCCCCGCAGGCTTTTGCAGAAGGCGGAGAGCATATCGTAATATTGCTGCTCGTCGCACTTCATCACCTTTTTCTGGATGCTCTCCCCGGCGATCTCCACCGTAATGTGGATGACCCCATCCACCGGTTTGGTGGTGCGCACCGCCAGCTCGATGGCGTTGAGGGCTGCCCGGGCGTCCCCATTGGCGATGCGGGCGATATGGTCCAGGGCTTCCGGGTCCACCTGGGCATGGTAGTCCCCCAGGCCCCGCTCCCGGTCCGCTAAGGCCGTCAGCATGCTTTTTTTCACATCCTCCACGCTGAGGGGGTAAAACTGAAAGAGCCTGCACCGGCTCACAATGGCGCCGGTCATGGCGATCATGGGGTTTTCCGTGGTGGAGCCGATGAAGCGCACCACCCCCGTCTCCAAGGCCGGGAGCAGGGCATCGCTTTGGGCCTTGCTCCAGCGGTGGCACTCGTCCAGCAGCAGGTAGGTGGGGCGGCCGTACAGCTTCAGCTGGGATTCCGCCTCCGCCAGCACCTCACGCAGCTCCTTCACCCCGGCGGTGACCGCATTCATCTTCACAAAGGCCGAATGGGTGCTGTTGGCCACGATGGCGGCCAGGGTGGTTTTGCCGCAGCCCGGCGGGCCAAAAAATATGGAGGATTGCAAGCTATCCGTCTCAATGGCCCGGCGCAGCAGCCGTCCAGGGCCTACGATATGGTCTTGTCCGATAAATTCATCCAGGTTTCTAGGCCGCATCCGGTCCGCCAGGGGGGCGTTGCGTTGGGCCTGGCGGGTAAACAGGTCGTCCATGGTGGTTCCGTCCTTTTTCCATTGTGATATATTCGATTATACCACATTCCGTACGGGATCGGATACGTCCTTGGGGCGGCCCCAAAGAAAGCAAGGGGGCGGCGGCCTATGCTGCCTTCCCCCTCGCCCATGGTCTCCCCTTTAGCTGCTCACATCCCCCAGCGCCGCCTCCCCGGCGGCCACGGAGCGGGAAAGATCCCGCACATAGCCGGAAAGGGACCCCATCCCCGCAATGCCGCTGGTGGACAAAAACTCCCGGTTGGCCCCCAGCAGCTGCCGGTACATGCCCAATAGGGCGTGGAACCGTTCCCGCTGGGCCTCCAGCTCTGCATTCTGCCGCTCCAGCCGCTCCCGCAGGGTGGCGTTATAGGCCTTGAGGGCGGAGGTCTCCTGGCTGGCGTGCTTCTGTTCCCGGGCCCGCAGGGCCAGGGCGTGGAGCTCTTCCAGCAAGGCGCCGCCGTCTACCCCCTCCACCTGCTTAAGGAGCCTGCCCAGCTCCCCTGCTTCCACCCGGCTCTCCTTGCGGGGCCGGCCTACCCGGCTTTGCCGGGACGCCGCATAGGGATCGAAATGCACCCCTTCCGCCGCCAATTCCGCCGCCACCTGCCGTACCAGGTCCGGCCGGGTCTTAAGCAGGGACCGGTATTTGTTCTGATACCGAAGCATGGCTTTATTGTCCCCGTCCCCCATCTCCAGGGTGCAGGCCCGCACGGAAATGCCGTTTGCTTGGGCGCTGAGCACCCGGCGCAGCAGCTGCCGGATCTCATCCTGGCCAAAGGGCACGAATGCCCCCACATGCAGGGCCTGGGTCTGTAGATCCTGCTCCTTGACCCGGGCATAATAATAGTTTCGCACGCTGTTGGGCTTGCGGCCCGTAGCGGCCGCAACTTGGGCAAATATGGCCTTGAGGGGCTGGTTTTCCTTGCGCCCCGCCTCGATCTGGGCAAAAAGGAGGCGTTCTTCCTCCATACGCCAGCCGCCATGGCTTTCCTGTGATCGCATTTGGTTTCTATCCCCCTTATTCTGGTTTTGCCCCTATTATTTCCCATATGGGTCGGATGCATACCTATCCTGCTTTGGCGGAAAATACCTATCCTTTTATATGCTTAATTTTTGCGCCTTATGCCGGAAGCACACGATTTTGCGGCCCTTGTGGCCCAGTGGTTGCGCCTATACACCCCTGCTCCGCTTATCCCATATGCCCCTTCCACACAAGGCTTATCCCCTGTGGCTGCCTACAAAACAAAAGGGAGAACGGCGCCTTCCCACCGTTCTCCCACAAAACCTCCGTCCCCATTTGCGCCCGCCTACGGGCCCACTGGGACGCTTCCTTTCGCATTTCCCCAGGTCATGCCAGCTTGGTCAGGAAATCCGCCGTGACGTCCTGGGTCCCTGCCTGAATCCGTTGGGCGCATTCCATGGCCTGGGCGGCGTCTACTTCCGTTACCTGGACCTGGCCCTGTTGCCCCAGCTGCAATGCAAACACCCCATCCGCCACCGGGGTGTTCACAAACTGGATGGCCGGGCCATCTGCCCCGTCCTGGATGGTTTCCACGCCGGTGGCTTCGTTATAGCTATAGTCCCCAGAGATCAGAACGCTTTGGCCGGCCTGGTCATACAGGGCCATAAAGACCCCCTTCGTGGCCGTGCTATCAAAGGCCAGGTATACGACCGCCCCATCCTCCATGGTGCCCGTATAGCAAGCCCAATCGGAAAGATCCGGCACCGCCTCCGGCACGGTCCCCTCCCCTGCCTGGACGCCAGCCGGCTGGGCCGTTCCCTCCGGCTGGGGGGCCTGGGTCTGGGCCGGCTGGGGGGTCGCCTCTGCTTGGGCAGTGGGAGCTGGGTCTATGGCTACAGATTCCTCCTGGGGCTTGCTGCAGCCCGTGACCCCCAGGACCAGGACCAGAAACAAAATCATCCATCGTAATTTATCCATTGTTTTTTCTCCTCTTTATTTGGTATGGCCCGCCGGAAGGGATATGCTTGCATCCCCTTCCCCCAGGCGGATGCGCCCAGCCCGGGCAGGCTCGTCCGGCAATGCGCCCCGTCCCTGGGGCGGGCTTGTTTCTATTATATTGGTTTCTGGGCCATTTGGCTATAGGCAGCTGGCAAACCGCCCGGATTATATAAAATTCACTGGGGAATCTGAAAATAATTGCCAAATTGCCTGGTTTTTTGCGAAATATTCCTCAAAAATTGACATGCATCCATCATTGTCTTATACTGTATAGGAAGGAGAAAAGCCAGCCTCTCGCCTAAGGTTTTTGCCTTTCTGGCCGGCCCGACTCCTGCCATATTCCCGCCGGATATTCCTAGGGGAACGGCCCTTATCCCTTTGCTTCCCCTGCGCCCCATGGGATGTTTGGCGGCGCTAGATCCCGGCTGGGCGGCTTTGCCACCCCCCTGCCATGCCCTTTTCCCATAAATAAAGAGGCAACCATGCATAAGCTATTTTTACGTCTCGGCAAATTGCCAATCATCCTGCTGCTGATCCTGATCCTAGTGCTGTTCGCCAGCGTGCTGTCTTTTGTCCAGCCACAGGATATCCCTTTGTCCATCACCACATTGGAGGAGATGTCCCTTTCCAAAGCGGATGGCTCCAGCTCCACCCTTTCCTTGCCCTGCCAGGTCTCCTATTCGGACGCCCTAGCCACCTTTTCCCTCTCCACCTATATTTACCCTAACCCAGAGGATTTCATCTATATAAAAACTGCCTATTCCCCCATTCGGGTATTGTTTAACGGCGTGCTGCTTTATGAATACGGCCAACCTGGCAGCTATCCCGCTTTTTTACTGGACCCGCCTACGGACGTGGAGTTGATCCCTTTGCCTTCCACCACGGAAGGCGGGCTCTTGGAAATTTACTATTCGTTCCCCACCCAGCGGGAAGTGCTTTCCCTATATCCCATTCAGCTGGGCAGCCCCTACCATTTGGTGCTACAACAGGTGGGGGAGGGGGGCGCTTCCTTTTTCTTTGCCCTAATCCTGATCGGCCTGGGCCTATTGCTGCTTTTGCTCGCCCTGGTGGTGACCCGCTTTGAAAAGGCCGGCACGGCGTTTTTGTGGCTAGGCCTCTTTGCCCTGGACGCCGGCCTATGGTTCTTTGGGGAATGCGATGTGGCTGGTTTGTTGATCCCCAATCCGCCTTTTTTGTACGTATGCGCTTTCCTGGGCCTGTTTACCATGGCCATTCCCCTTTTGCGCTTTGGGATCACCATCTTGGCCCTGCACACCCAGCGGCTTTTGCAGATCGCTTGCCAGGTGCTGGAGGTGGCGGTGGCGATAGCCGTCCTGTTGCAACTGCTTGGAATCTGCGCCCTGAGCCGCAGCATGTACGTCTTTCATGTGCTGGCCCCTGCTGCCCTGCTGCTCTTTAGCGGCTGCATCCTTTGGGACGCCTTTGTATGGAAAAATACCATGGCCAAAAGGTTCATCTTCCCCATCTGTCAGTTGGCCCTGTTTACCCTGCTGGAGCTAGCCAATTACTATTTCCTGCGGCTGGATGTGCAGTTTTCCTCCTTTTTCCAGATCGGGGCGTTGATCTTTATCTTCATCGTCTCCCTGCTTTGCGGCCATTTTATTCGGAATATCCTGGATTTGCGGAGCAAAAACCGGCAGCTGGCCTATGAGCTTTCCCTGTCGGACAAGCAGATGGAGGCGCAAAAATCCCGCTATGCCTTGCTTTCTGAAATGGCATCAGCCCTGCGCAAACAGCGCCATGACCTGCGGCATCAGCTGGCAGTGATCCAAAGCTTCAACAACAACGGGGAGCGGGATAAGCTAAACGCATACCTGCAGGAGCTGCTGGCCAACATCCCCAGCAATGAAGTGCAACAGCTATGCGACAACGAAGTGGTCAATGCAGTGGCTTATTATTACTATGACTTGGCCAAAAAGCAGGGCATCCAAGATATTTCCATCCAGCTGAGCATCCCGGCGGACACGGGCCAGATCCTAGCCAGCGACCTATGCGTGGTGGTGGGGAACCTACTGGAAAACGCCATCACCGCCTGCGCCCATGTCCCCCCAGGCCAAGCCCGCATCCAAATGCGCAGCCGCCAGCGTTTCGACATCCTGGCCCTCACCTTGGACAACAGCTACGCCGCTGTGGAGCCTGCTGAGGGCGGCTTGTTCCGCTCCACCAAGCCGGGGGGCGGCACAGGGCTTACCTCCATCCGCTCCATCGCGGAAAAATACCAGGGCGGCGCTGAGTTTACGGTCAAAGACGGCCTATTTTGCTCCTCTATCTACATGCGCCTGCGTTAGCCGTCCGCGAAAAAAAGCCCGCAGCCTTCCCCTCTGGGATGCTGCGGGCCTTTTATATATGCGGGAAATTACATTTCCATGCTGCCTGCGGTGCGGGGGAAGGGCAGCACGTCCCGGATGTTGGCCATGCCGGTCACGTACATCACCATCCGCTCAAAGCCCAGGCCGTAGCCCGCGTGCTTGACCCCGCCGTATTTGCGCAGATCCAGATACCATTCGTAATCCTCCAGCTTCATGCCCATCTCTTCAATGCGCTTTTGCAGCACCTCCAGCCGCTCCTCGCGCTGGCTGCCGCCGATGATCTCCCCTACCCCGGGCACCAACAGATCCGCTGCGGCCACGGTCTTGCCATCGTCGTTGAGGCGCATATAAAAGGCCTTGATGTCCTTGGGATAGTCGGTGACGAACACGGGCTTTTTAAACACCTGCTCCGTCAGATACCGCTCGTGCTCGGTCTGCAGATCGCAGCCCCATTCCACCGGGTATTTGAACTCCGCCCCGCTCTTTTGCAGAATGTCCACCGCCTCGGTATAGGTGATCCGCTGGAAATCGTTGTTCACCACGTTTTCCAGCCTCTCCAACAGCCCCTTATCCACAAACTGGTTAAAGAAGGCCAGCTCCTCGGGACAGCGCTCCATCACCATGCGGATGATGTACTTGACCATCCCCTCGGCGATCTCCAGATCCCCCGCCAGATCGCAGAAAGCCATCTCCGGCTCGATCATCCAGAACTCCGCCGCATGGCGGGCGGTATAGCTGTTTTCCGCCCGGAAGGTGGGGCCAAAGGTATATACGTCCCGGAAGGCCAGGGCAAAGGCCTCCGCGTACAGCTGGCCGGACACGGTCAAATTGGCGCTGCGGCCAAAGAAATCCTGGCTGTAGTCCACCTGGCCGTCATCCCGGCGGGGCGCATCCCCCACATCCAGGGTGGTCACCTGGAACATCTCCCCCGCGCCCTCGCAGTCGCTGCCGGTGAGGATGGGGGTATGGACGTATATGAAGCCCTTTTCATCGAAATACCGATGGATGGCCTGGGCTACCACGGAGCGCACCCGGAAGGTGGCCTGGAAAATATTGGCCCGGGGCCGGATATGCTGGATGGAGCGCATATATTCCAGGGTATGCCGCTTCTTTTGCAGGGGGTAATCGCTTTGGCAGGCGCCTTCAATGGCGATGGCCTGGGCTTTGATCTCAAAGGGCTGCTTGGCCTCGGGGGTGAGCTCCAGCGTCCCCGCCACGGAAATGGCACAGCCGGTACAAAGCTGTTTCTTTACCTGAGGGTCGATGGCATCCTGCTCATAGACCACCTGCACGTTTTTGAAGCTGCTGCCATCCGCCAGCTCGATAAAGCCGACGGCCTTGCTATCCCGCACGGTGCGCACCCAGCCCGCCACCTGGATGGGGCCCGCATACGCTGCCGGGTCCTTGAAAATCTCACACAGCCTGACCATGGAAATATTCCTCCCTTTTCATTGGCCGGCCCATGCCGGCGCCAAATATCGTCAGAATGAAACGATAGCCTTATTATACCCAACCCCCGCGCCCATTGCAAATACTTTGGCTAAGCCTTGCATATACATGGAAAAGTCCAGAACAAAGGAGGGACTTGCCATGTATTATTCCCCGGTTCCCCTCATCATCATCCGGGCGGACTGTCCGGCCCTCATCGAGGTAAACGGCCAGCTCCTGGGCGAGTGCGGGGAAGGCGCCCATGTGGCCATGCCTGCCAGCGACACGGGGGATTATTATATCTGCGCCATCCCCCTTAACGATGACCCGCCCCGCTGGCCCGTCACCCGTAAGCTGCGGCTGGAAGGGGGCGTATTGGCCAACCGGCCCGCAGCGGATGTGTCCATCTGCACCTGGCCTGGCGGGGTATACGAGCTATGCCTGCATACGGGCCGGGCCTGCGGCCAGGCGGGCGCCCAATTCCCCCACACCCTGGACCAGCTCAGCTATTCCATCGGCAACCGCCGCCGCACCCTGACCCTATACCAAGAAGGCGGCCTGAAGCTGTGCATTGAGGACGGAGGCCAGCCCCGCACCGGCCTTGCCCTAGGGGATGGAGACCGGGGCTCCTTGGCGGTATATGGGGCCAGCGGCAGGCAATTTGCCGCGGTGCGCACCGGGGGCGGCGGGACGGAACGGCTGCTGATGCTGGACAACGACCTGAACGCCGCTCTGGAGCTTTGCGCGGATCACATTCTGCTGGAAGAAAATGGAGTGGCCACCATCGATGCCCTGGGTACCTATGTGGGCCATGAGCGACGGATCTTCTATACCTATTCCGGGGGCAGCTTCCAGGAGAGCGAACCGGTCATCGGCTTTTTTACCCACGCCTATGTCCGGCCCGGTCCCGGGACTGGCCTGGCCACCGCCTTTTGCGAGGCGGTGCGGGAAGGGTTCCAGGAGGAAGCCTTCCGCTATCTGACCCCGGAGCTGGCCAAGGAAGTGGATTTTGCCGGCTTACAGGATTTCCTGGGAAATTTCCAATATTGCCGCCCGCCCCTTTCCAACGACGGGGAAACCCTCCTGGGCCTGATCGCCCAGGAGGGGGACCAGCTCCAAAGCGCCCGGCTCTACGCCTTTACCTTTGAGGGGGACGCCATCGCGGACATTGGGGAAATATGAACGCCCCAGCAGGGGGAAGCAGCCCCCGGGGGGGCGGCGGCGTTTGGGGGCCTTTGGCCCCCAAACTGGGGCGGCGGGCGGCCAAAGGCCGC
>ERZ506979.456-NODE-456-length-26304-cov-6.065183_pt1 | contig 26304 bp, 25 predicted proteins | sample MGYA00512887_ERZ506979 | MGnify/ENA metagenome assembly ERZ506979 | reverse complement strand
CACCTAAATAATAATATGAAACAAACCACATATTTAGTCTATAAATCATAAAAAAGTCATAATATTTAACTATAACCTTATTAATTTTTTATATCAAAAATAAATAACAACTTTATTTTAAATACTTATCAATAATTTCAAACAACTTATCTTTATTTATTGGTTTAATAATATAATCACTAAAACCATATCTTAAATATTCATTGTTATATTCATATTCATTATCCTTAGTAAGTAATATAACCTTAGTATTAAAATTCTTAATATCATTAAATTTTTTCATAACAGTCTTCCCATCCAATGGTTCCATCTTTTCATCTAATAATATCAAATCATATTTTTCCTTATTTCTAATTTTATCCAAAGCCTTCTTACCAACATCAACATAATCAAGCAAAATATTAGTATTCTTAATTAATTTTCTAACAATCTTCTCCGTAGAAATATTATCATCTACAAGCAATATTCTCTTCTTATCGTAAAAACTCTCATACTTAACTATTTTATCACCAGACTCTACAATTTTCTGTTCTAAAACAATTTTCATAATAGTACCCTTACCATAATCACTACTAGGAATAATAGTACCTCCCATTAAAGTAATTAATTTTTTAGCAGTATATAAATTATTTTTTATATTATCTCCATCTATTTCTTCTTTTCTCTTATAAAAAATACTATCTAATTCCGAAGGATTAATACCACAACCAGAGTCTTCTATCGTAATAATAAGTCTAACAACATCTCTCTTACTAATAGCATTAACATCTAACATAACATATCCACTATCAGTAAACTTAATACTATTATCTAAAATACTAACCAAAACATTGTTAAGTCCCAAACTATCCCCATATAAATATTCTGGTATATCACTAGCTATATTACTTCTAAAATCAATATTCTTATCCTTACACTTATTACCATATAAAATAACAATCTTCTTTAATAATAGTTTAATATTATACTTATCATTATATATTTTAATATTAGCACTATCAATTTCAGATATATCAAGAATTTCATTAGTCAATGTAGTAAATCTAGCCATACTTCCTTTAATATTTCTAAGACAATCATTAACATATTCTCTATCTATATCTTTATTACCAATCTCATTAGTAATATCATTAACACTAACATTAATATCATTAGTAATAGTTCTAATATCATTTGTCATATTGTACAAAAACATAGTCTTATCTTCATTAGCATTATCGGCTATTTCCTTAGCTTTATGGTACATTTCTATCGTTTTAACATCAGGATTTTCTATCGTAAAATACATAAGAAAAGTAATAAAAGCATGAATAGGAACAGCAAGCAATAAACCTGGGTTATTATATTGAATAAATGAAGCAACACCACCTAATATCAAAAATAATAAAATAGGAAAAAATCTTTTATCTTTAATATTTTTAATATTCCACATTAAAGCAATAATACCAACAAATGAATATAAAAATGCTGAAATATATATAATATTAACACTAGGTCCGTAAGTATATGCAATATTACCATCATATAAAAATTCAAGTGGAAGAACAAAATTCAAAGTAGAAAAAACAATCATAGCAATAGTTAAAACACTTTTAACTATTGAAATATACTTTTCTTTTTTCTTCATATTTAAAGATACAAACAAAATATAAGAAACAAAAAAGGTTAACCATAATTCAATACAAAAACAATAAAACTTTGCAAAAAAATAACTAACTTGAGGAATAATCTTATACATAGGTCCCACGAAATCTAAAATAAGTTCTATTAACAATTCAAAAAAAGAAATAACAACAAGAATTGAATAAACTTTATTTTCTCTAATTTTAAATACTTTTTTACTAAAATAAACACACATTAATAATACAGAATAAAATATAGCCTCAATCAAAAAGAAAACACCAGTATACACACAAATCCACTCCTTATCTACATCTATAGTAAGTATACAAAAATTTTTCTTGTTTTTCAATGCAAAGAAGAGAAAACTAACTATTTTCTCTTCTTTTAACTTTATATTCTTCACATTCTTCCAAAGCCATTTTCTCAAGTAACTTATAATCTACCTTATCAGCCTCAGTCAAAGGTAATTTATCTAAAAACGTAATACTTTCAGGAACCTCAAATAGTTTTAATTGCATAGTTTCATTAGTAACGCTATTATATAAAGGTCTATAACACATGTTAATAATATAATCACTAATTTCCTTAGTAGGAAGAACACCATCTTTTAAAACAACATAAGCCTTATTAGTAAATAATAAATCTTTATCAGGTTTTTGAACCACACAACAAGAATCAATAACATCAATCAAAGACATAATATTTTGAATATGTTCTAAATATACTTTATTTAAATCAGACCTAATATAATATCTAGAACTTCTACCAGTCAAAGTAAAATATCCATCCGTATCCAAAATTCCCATTGTACCAGTTTTAAAATATTCCACCCCTTTATATATAAACTTAGAATCATGAGTCTTTTCATAATCATTATAATATCTATCAAATACATGCCCACCTGCTATACAAAGCATACCTTCTTCACCATATTTTAATTCCTCCATAGTATCAGGATTAACTATTATAGCTTTAGTACCAACAAGTACCTTTCCTACAGTATCAGGCTTAATAATAGAACCAACAGCCATAGTACTAGTTCCCGTTGTTTCTGCATTACCAGAGCCATTACAAATAACAATAGTAGCATTATGTTTCTTAAAAAATTCTACACCAGCTTTATTTTGTAGTGGTGTAAGAAAATCACCCCCTGATACAAAAGTATGAATTGAAGATAAATCATCATTATCACAAACATTTCTCTTAATAAGTTCTAAAAGAGCAGGACTACCAAAAATATAGTTAGGATTCTTTGACAAATAATATCGAATATTATCCTTAGATAAATTTGGAGCAAGAATAGCTGTTCTACCACATAATAAACTCATAATAGTAGAAGTAACAAAACCATAAGGATAAGTAAAAGGTACACATACTAAACATTTTTCTCCTACTTGAGGTTTAATTCTACCAGTATTTTTCATATATATCCCAGAAGCTAATAAATTTTCATTAGTAAGAACTACACTCTTAGGATTACCAGTAGAACCACTTGTAAATAAAATAAGACTATCTTCTTTTTTTCCATATAAAGTATAAATAGGTTTTTTTTGATAATTAGCAACACCACCAATATCACTAAAAGTCAAAAAATCATTATATCCATTAACCAAAGAAAAACCATCTTTAAAGTTTTTAATATTAACTTCTTCTTCCTTTAAAGTAATAATATTTTTTACTCTACTATTATTTTTAATCTTATCATTATAAGTCTCATCTTTATCATAATTAATAAACAAACTAGATTCAAACAAATTTAGATAACTAAGAACCTCTTCAATAGAAGACATAGAATTAATAAAAGTAGTAATAGCCCCTATTCTGTTTGCCGCTAAATAAACAACTACTCCTTGATAAAAATTAGGCATAGACACAGATATAATATCACCATGTTTAACCCCAAGTTCTCTAAATGCCTTAGACATAGTAATAGCATCATCAAGCATTTCCCTATAATTAACATTTAAATCTACACAATCAATAGATTTTTCATTTCTAAAAAAAGAACTAAGTACATTAATAGAATTATATACACTCATATCAGGTATAATAGGATTCCTCTCAAAAAAACTATAATCTCTATTATGTAAATTATCAACAGAAGGATAACCAGTTAATTTTTTCATACAAAATTTCTCCTTTTTCACGAATATTATATATCAAAAAAAATAAAAAGTAAACTTTTACATATATTAAGTAATTATATTCAGAATATCCTTTATCTCCTCTAAACTTTTCTATTTCCACATAATGATGTTCTTGTAATTCTTTAAGTATTGATCTAATACCATCTCTACTTTCTTTACTAATAGAACATAAACCTGCAAGAGAATAATCCCAATCTTCTGGTAACGATAACATAAAGGACAATAATCCTTTTGCCTTATATGATAAATTTCTATCTCTTAAATGATGATTACTCATAACAGTATAGTTTTGATTTTTTTCTATTTTAAATACTGACATCATATTCACGTATAATCAATCTTAAGGAATTATTAATTTCATTAGATTGATTTTTCCTTTCTCATATCTTTATTACTTATTTAAGATTTTATATATTGGATTTATAAATCCAATATATAAAATCGCGGCTCCGCCGATATGTAACGAAGTATTTTATTATTATAATTTTTTGTTATAATATTTTATGCACTGTGGATTTGTTACTATTTTATTACAGCCACTTTGTGGACTGGTTCGAGGTGACTCAAACCACAGATTTTTAATTTAATTGTTAATTAGTTAGTTAACACGTTAGTTTTTACTAATCGATGTTTTATTAAGTTACGTGATTACATGATTAGAAACCCTGTGGCAAACATATCAGTGCAAAAACTAATTAAGGAGGTGCTTACAATGATATATTATGTTGGTATTGATATATCAAAGTATAAACACGATTTCTGTATTATCGCAAATACAGGTGAAGTAATTGTTGAAAATTCATCTTTTGAAAACAACAAAAAAGGATTTCAATATTTATTGGACCAATTGAAACCCTATAATAAATCCGATGTCCATATTGCCTTCGAAGCGACAGGACATTATTCTTTGAATTTGGAACTTTATTTAATTGATCAAGGTTTTTCATTTATGAAAATGAATCCTCTTGTCATTCATCAGTTTTTAAAAGCTCGAAGCTTACGAAGAACTAAGACTGATAAAGCAGATAGTTTAACTATAGCTAGCTATCTAATGTCAGTCCCATATAAACCAAATTCATCTTTATTATACAACATTTATACATTAAAGTCACTATGTAGAGCAAGAGAACAATTAATTAAAGAAAAAAGTAAATTTCAAGTATTATTAACTAATGAGCTAGATAAGACCTTTCCAGAATTAAAACCTTTCTTTAATAATAATATATCATCAACACTACTTTATATTTTAGAAAAATATAAAAATACGGAACATATATCATTAATGAGAGATTATGAATCTTTAAGAAAAATATCACATGGAAAATTTACATATGCAAAATTCGCTCAATTAAAGGAACTTGCTAAAAATTCAATAGGTCGTCATGACGAAAATACTGATTTACTAATTTCTACTTATGTCTCTATTATTAATAACTTTAATGAAAAAATCGATCCAATAGATAAACAAATTTTAACAATTATCAAAGAACTAAATCCTAGAATGCTATCCATTCCTGGATTGGGTGAAATATCTGCTGCTACCATTTTATCTGAATATGGAGATATCAAAAATTTTTCTTCTCCAAATAAGATGCTTGCATTTGCAGGTCTTGAACCAAGTGTCATTGAATCTGGTACATTACAATCAAATGGTAAAATGGTTAAACATGGTTCAGGTCATTTAAGATACTCAATTATGAATATTTCAATGACTATATTAAGATACTCACCAACATTTTATGATTATTACCTAAAGAAACGTTCTGAAGGTAAATGTCATAGAGTTGCTTTATCTCATGTTAGTAAAAAACTTATAAGAGTTATTTATTCGCTTGAGAAATACAACAATGATTTTGATCCGTCTTTATTAAAATAATATTTTTATTGTTTTAATATTATCTACCTTCAAAAATTTTAAAAAAACATGATTTTGAAGGCTTTTGGCATGGGATAAATTCCAATTATAAACTTTCTATTAAAAAGTGCTTGACTTTTAATAGTTAGTCACCTATAAATATTATATATTATTTTTTTTATATGATATTATTTATTGACCGACAAAAAATTTAATATGGTGTAGATTAATAATATTATTTTTGATATAATTATAAAGAGGTAAATATGAAAATAGATGTTATTAATGTTGGTTTTTTGAATGAGAATTGTTATGTTTTAACGGTTAATGATAAAGTTCTTGTTATAGATCCAGGTGATGATTTTGATAATATTGATAAGTTCTTAATAGGTAAGAAAGTGTGTGGAGTGTTAATTACACATAGACATTTTGATCATATTGGAACTTTAGATATGATAATTGATAAGTATAATACAAAATATTATGATAAATCTAATTTAGAGGAGAAAGAATATAATATAGATGGATTTTGTTTTGAAGTTATATATACTCCTGGACATAAAGAAGATTCTTTGACTTTTTATTTTCCTTCATATAATGTTATGTTTACTGGGGATTTTATATTTAAAAATGCTATAGGTAGATGTGACTTAAAGGGTGGAAATATAACTGATATGAGAAATTCTTTAATTAAAATGAAAAAATATGATAGAGATATTTTAGTGTATCCTGGTCATGGAGATAAAACTTTTTTAGGAGTGGAATTAGATAATAATATAGATTATATTTAATTTTGGGAGTTGTTTTATATGAAAAAAGATAATTGTAAAATATATATAATTCAGATGCATACTTATACGATACCTAGTAGATTAATAAAAAGAATAACTAATTATGAATATAGTCATATTGCTATATCTTTAGATAGAAATTGTAATACTATTTATAGTTTTGGAAGAAAAAAATATACTTCTTTTATTAATGGGGGATTTTCTGTGGAACATAAGAGTGGAGAATTTTTTTCTAAGTTTAAGGATACGATATGTAGAATATATGAATTAGATGTTACTATAGAACAGTATAATGCTTTAAAAAAAATAATTAATTATATGAAGAAGAATAGAGAAAGTTATAAGTATGATTATATTGGTGTTTTTTTAAGATATATAAAAGTACCTGTTAGGTTTAAAGATAAATATGTATGTAGTTTTTTTGTAGCTGATATTTTAGAAAAAGCAAATATATATAAATTTGATAAGAAAACTTGTTTTATTAAACCTAAAGATTTTGAAAATATACCTAATTTAAATTTAATATATGTTGGTAATTATTTGAAGTGTGTATGAGATTAAATAATAGTTAATTTATTTAAATATTTGACATATAATTTATTGGGTGAAAAAATGAAAAAAATTTATTTGTTACTATTATTCTTTTTAATTCCTCTTAATGTATCTGCAGATGAGCTTAATTTGGCTGAGAATGCTAAATCTGCTATTATGATTGAAGCTACTACGGGGGAAATACTTTATAAAAAGAATGAAAAAGAGAGACTTGCTCCAGCATCAATGACAAAAATTATGTCGTTAATTCTTATTATGGAAAATATTGAAAGTGGTAAACTTAAATGGAATGATATTGTAGTAACGTCTAATTATGCTTCTAGTATGGGAGGAAGTCAAGTTTTTTTAAAACCTAATGAAATTATGAGTGTTGAAGATTTAGTTAAGGCTATTTGTGTTGCTTCTGCTAATGATGCTACGGTGGCTATGGCTGAGAAAATTGCTGGTACAGAAAAAGCTTTTGTTAAATTAATGAATGATAAGGCAAAGGAACTTGGAGCTGTAAATACTAATTTTGTTAATTCTACTGGATTACCTGCTAAAGATCATTATTCGACAGCTTATGATATGTCTATTATGGCTAAGGAACTTATTAGACATGAAAAAATTTTGAGTTTTACAAAGATATATGAAGATTATTTGAGAAAGAATACATCTAATAGTTTTTGGCTTGTAAATACTAATAAATTAGTAAGATTTTATGATTATATAGATGGATTAAAGACAGGATTTACTGATGATGCAGGGTATTGTTTAACGGCTACGGGTAAAAAGGGTAATATGAGACTTATTACTGTTGTTATGAAAGAAGATAATACTGATAATAGGACAAAAGATACGATTGCTATGATGGATTATGGTTTTAATATGTATAGTGTTAAGAATATTATTTCAAAAGATAATAAAATTGGTAATATATATATAAATTTAGGTAAGGAAGAATATGCTGATATTTCTTCTTTAGAGGATATTAATATTGTTAATAGTAATCAAGATAATGAAGCTAAATTTACTTATGAAATAGAAACTGATAATGTTACAGCACCTTTAAGTAAGGGGAGTGTTGTTGGTAAAATAACAGTGTATAAGGATGGAAAATATTTTAATTCAAGTGATTTAATTATAACTAAGAATATAAAGAAAGCAAATATTGTTAAAGTTTTTTTTAGAAATATAAAAGATGTTTTAGTAGGATCTATGTAATATAGATCTTTTCTTTTCATAATATTTATTAAAGGAGATGTTATGGAATTTAAAAGTGATTTACCTTATCCAAAGATAAGGGTAGAGAGACAAAATATTAACTATGCTACAAAATTATTAAATGATTATGCAGGGTATGTCTCTGAACTTAGTGCTATTCATTTGTATTCTTATCAATCTTTTGTTAGTGATAAGTATAGGGAATACAAGGATATAATAATGAAAATTGCTGAGGTAGAAATGATACATCTTAGATTGCTTGGAGAAACAATTTATTTACTTGGTGGTGTTCCTGTTTTTGGTAGTGTTTCTGAAGATAAAATATTAAGATTATGGAATAGTGGTGAAATAATATATAATAGAGATTTAAAAACAATGTTAAAAAGTGATATTGAGTCTGAAGAGATGGCTATTAAAAATTATAATGATAATCTTAGAGAAATAGATGATAAATATGTAAAAGAACTTATTGAGAGAATATTGATAGATGAAGAAATACATTTAACTATTTTTAGAAATTTATATAAAAAATATTTTTAATGAATTTTTATTATTGATAATACTTTGTTTTAATAGTATAATTTTATTTAGGAAATATATACTAAAATAAAGTAGGTGTGTTATTGTGGAATTTAGAGAATTGACTGGTGAAGAATTTAAAAAAATAGAAAAAAAGCAAAAGAAATATAATTTTTATCAAACTGTATCGTGGGCTAATGTAAAGAAAACTACTGGATGGGAAAGTTATTATGTTGGTGTTTTTGATGGTAAAAAGAATTTGGGTATTGCACTTCTTTTGGCAAAAAAAATATTAAATAAGAAAATGTTTTATATTCCAAGAGGACCTTTATTAGATTATGATAATTTTTCTTTATTAGAGTTCTTTTTTAATAATTTAAAATTATTTGTTAAGAGTAAGGGCGGTTTTACTATTAAGATAGATCCATATATTCTTTATCAAGAACATGATAGAGATGGTAATCCAATAGGGGAATCTAATGATAAAATTATATCTCAATTAAAGTCTTTAGGTTTTGTTCATAGAGGGTTTACAATAGGATATACTGATGAGGCACAGTTTAGGTGGTCGTATGTTTTAGATATTAAAGATAAGAATTTTGATGATTTAAAAAAAGATATGAATCAAAGATGTAGAAGATGTTTGAAAATGTGTTATAAATATCCTTTGGTAGTTAGAGAGGTAAATGAGGATAATTTTATAGAATTTAAGAAAATTATGGAACATACTGCTAATAGACAAAATCATTTTGATAGGTCAATGGATTATTATAAGAATTTGGCTAAATATCTTGGTGATGACGTTGTTATGGTTATAGTTTATTTGGATAAGGAAAAATACTTAGAGGAATTTAAGGATGATAAACTTTATGAAGAAATAAAAAAAGAGCAGTCAGAATTTGTGCCTATTACGGCAGGAGTATTTATGTATGATTGGGATAGGTTAAATTATGCTTATGGTGGTACATATTCTAAATATATGCATTTTATGGCTCAATATAGGATGCAATTTGAGATGATAAAAAGAGCAATGGAAAAGAAATTACCTCTATATGATTTTGGGGGTATATCTGGTGACTTTAATCCTGATAGTGATAATTATGGTGTATATGAGTTTAAAAGAGGCTTTGGTGGTAATGTTATTGAATATATAGGGGAGTTTGATTTAGTTGTTGATAAGTTATTTAACTCTTTTTATAAATTTATGTTTAAAACTTATAGAGGAATTAAAAAAATTAGGGCTTCAATAAAAAAATAGGATATTTGTTATCCTATTTTTCGTCTAAGTCTTTAGTTAGTATGCCTATATTTATTAGGCCTGAAGCCATGACTAATACATAGACTATTCTAGTTAGTAGTGATCCATCTCCTAGAAGATATTCTACTAAATTGAAATTTAATAATCCTACTAAACCCCAGTTGATACATCCAATTATACTTAAGACTAATGTTGTTTTAAATAGTGCATTCATATATTCCTCCTTATATAATTATATTTTGGACAAAAAAGATAAAATTATTCATCATAATAGTAAAATAATTCCATATACTTCAATAGAAAAGATTAAATAAGAGGTGAAATAATGAAAAAAATCTTTTTGGGTATATTTTTATGTTTAATATTTTTGACTGGATGTGGTAAGAAAAGTGAGGGAGATGTACTTAAGTCATATACTTCTGCTGTTGAAAAAGCTAAATCGTATTATTTAAATGGTAAGATGGAATTAGTTAATAATGAAGATGTATATACATATGATATTTCTGTTTCTTATGAAGCTGATGATAATTATAAGATAGAACTTGTAAATACTGTTAATAATCATGAACAAGTTATTTTGAGAAATTCAGAAGGTGTCTATGTTGTTACTCCGTCATTAAATAAAAGTTTTAAGTTTCAAAGTGATTGGCCTTATAATAATTCACAGGTATATTTGTTATCTAGCTTGTTAGATGATATTAATAATGATGAAGAAAGAGTTTTTGAAACTAAAGATAATGAATATGTTTTTACTACTAGGGTTAATTATCCAAATAGTCCAAAATTAGAAAAACAAAAAATATATTTTAATGCAAATAATTTGCCTACTAGGGTAGAAGTTTTAGACAAAGATGGTAATGTGGAAATTAAGATGGTATTTAATAAAATAGATTTAAAAGCAGATTTTAATGATACATATTTTGATTTAAGTTCAATTTTAGATACGGAAGTTAAAGAGGAAAATAATGAAGAACAGCAAAATACGGAAACTGAAACAAAAGAGACAGCTACAATTGATGATATAATTTATCCAATGTATTTACCTACGAATACTTATTTGGCTAATCAGGAAAAAGTAAAGGTAGATAATGGAGAGAGACTTATATTGACATTTGCTGGTGATAGTTCTTTCGTTTTGGTAGAGGAAACGGTTTCTATAACTAATAGTCCTGAAATAATACCAACATATGGAGAAGTTGAACTTATTGGGGCTTCACTTGCAGTTATAAATGATAATTCAGCTAATTGGTTTAGTAATGGTATAGAATATTATGTGGTTAGTGATACAATGGATTCTTCTGAAATTTTAGAAGTAGCCAAGTCAATAAGTGTTTTACCTGTTGGTAAATAGCTAGATTAGTTTCTAGCTTTTTTTAATTATTATAAAAAAATCATTTCATTAATTTACTTCTTTTTGTATAAATGGTACAATTATATAGTAAGGTGACTGATATGAATAAAGATAATGACATATCTAATGATGATGTAAGTGAATATAATAATTATAATTTAAATAAATGTTTAGAAGAATATTATGATGATGATAATATTGTACATAATAAGATTAATAGTATAGAAATGGATATTTTTGATGAAATGAATGGTAGTAATCTTTCAATGAAAAGTGTTTTAAAAAAGAAGAAAAAATGGAAAAAATGGGTTTTGATATTTTTAGTTTTGGTGTTTATTGTTGTTTTGGTTTATTCTCTTTTAAAGATATTATTTTGGTTTAAAGATAATATGGATATGTCTTCTGTAATTAAAGAAATTTCTGAAAATATTGAAGTAGAAGAGGTTATTGATGATGAGAATACTGAACTAGTTAATGAAGAGGAAGATGAGTTGAGTGATTATTGGTATTATATTACTTTTCCTTTAATTAATGTTGATATAGGAAATTTAAAGGTTAAAAATAAAGATACTGTTGGGTGGATAAATGTTAATAATACTAATATTAATTATCCTTTTGTACAGGCTAATGATAATAATTATTATTTAAATCATTCATTTGATAATAGTGTAAATAAGGCTGGATGGGTATTTTTAGATTATCGTAATGATAATAATTTATCTGATAAGAATAGTATTATTTATGCTCATAGTAGACTTGATAAAACTATGTTTGGTTCACTTAATGATACTTTAAAATATAGTTGGTATAGTAATAAAGATAATCATATTATTAAAATATCTACAGAAAAAGAAAATACTTTATGGCAAATATTTTCAGTTTATAAAATACCTGTTGAAAGTTATTATATTACAACTAATTTTTTAAATGATAGTGCATTTGAAAATTTTCTTGATGTAATAAAGAAAAGAAGTGTGTTTGATTTTAATACTAATTTGACTAAAGATGATAGGATTCTTACGTTAAGTACGTGTTATTCTGATAAGGAGAGAACGGTAATACATGCTAAGTTAATTAAAAGAAGTTTATCAAATTAGAAGAATTTAAAAAAAATACTATAAAAAAATAGAAAAATATGATACACTATATAAAGAATAGGTAATAAGAAGGAAGTGATAGTATGGATAAAAAAATGATTTTTATTGTTATTTCTTTGTTGTTTTTTATCGTGCTTATTACTTCTTTTGCTATATATAAAAAGAAGAAAAAAGAGAAGTATAAATCTATTATAGAAAAATTAGAGTATGAGAAAAATCAGTTGGTTGGTGTACCTATATTGACTGAATTATCTAAGGTTCGTGAATTGGTTAAAACAGACATTCTAAAAGAAAAACTAAAAGAATGGGATAATACTTTTAAGGAAATTAAAGAAAATAAAATAGATGGTTTAACAGATTTGATTACAGAAACTGATTTTTTAATTGATAGAAAAGAGTATGATAAAGCATTAAAAAATATTGCTTTGATTGAGATGAATATAGAGATTATTAGAAGTCAAACTAATGAACTTATTGAGGAAATTAGGGTTATAACTAAGTCTGAAGAAAGAAATAGAAATATTGTTACTAAGCTTAAAGTTTCATATAGAGAAATAGAAAATAAGTTTGAGAGAAATTTTAAAGATTATGGTCCTTTACAAGATAATATTAAGGAAAAACTTTCTTATATTGATAAATTGTTTAGAAAGTTTGAAACATTTATGGATAGGAATGATTATATTGGTGTTGAAGAAGTGGTTATATCTTTAGAAACTGAAGTAAAAAATATGAAAGTTTATATTGATGAGACACCATATTTAGTACTTATGGCTACAGTTCTTATTCCTGGTAAAATTGAGGAATTAAATACTATGTATTATAGAATGACTAGGGATGGGTATTCTTTGGATTATTTAAATATTGAATATAATATTAAAGAAATAAAAACTAAGGTATCTGAGATAGTTGATAATTTAATTAAGTTTGAAATAGGGGATGCTCATATTGAATTAAAGACAATGTTAGATTATTTTAATACTTTGTTTTCTAATTTTGATAAAGAAAGGGAAGCTAAGGATTTATTTAAAGAGAATATTAAGAAATTTAAATATAAATTAGATTCTATTAATAAGATAGTATATGATATTTATATTCAGATAGATGATATAAAGAATACTTATGATTTATCTGATGATGAAATAAATAAGTTTGGTGTTATTAATAAGTCTTTAGAAAAGATAAGTGAGGATTATAAAACTTTGTATGAACATGGTAAGGGCAGAACTTTTGCTTATTCTAAACTTGTTACTGAGTTAGAAGGACTTACTAATAAGTTAAATAGATTACAAGATGATTTGGATTATAGGCTTAAGTCAATTACTAGTATGAAAGATGATGAGTATAGGGCTAAAGAACAGTATGTTATGATACAGAAATTGTTGTTGCAGGCTAAAGCTAAATTAAAAGAATATAAGATTCCAATTATTCCTAATAGTTATTTTATTGAATTTAAGGAAGCAGATGAAGCTATTAGGGAGATAGTTAAAGAAATTAATAAGAAACCTATTGTTATTAAAATATTAAATATTAGGGTAGATACAGCAAGAGATTTGGTTTTTAAAATATATAATAAGACTAATGATATGGTAAAAACAGTTATGTTGTGTGAGAGATTAATAGTATATGGTAATAGGTATAGAAGTAGTTATCAAGAAGTTGATGTTAATCTTGATGAAGCTACTGATTTATTTAACAGAGGACAATATAAAAAATCTTTGGATATATTAGTTAGTACTTTATCTGAAATTGATACTTCTATTAAAGATAAATTTGAAATTAATTAGAGTGTTGTTTACAAAGATATAGTTTTGTGATATTATTTTATTAGAATATGAGGGTGATAAAAGATGAATATAAGTGAATTTATAAAAGATAATTATATATGGTTTTTAGTGATATTATTGATTGCAATTATTACTGTAATTGGTTTTTTGGCTGATAAGAATAATGGTAAGAAAAAAGAAAAAAATGCGAAAGGTAATAAAGATGTTAATAAAGGTAATCTTTCTATTCAAGTGCAACCTAATAATATCAATGATTCTTTAAATACTATGGCTCCTCCTAGTAATTTAGAAATTAATAATATTCCAAGTAATTCTAATTTACAAGGAAATACTGTGCCACAACCTTTAAATGTTCAACCAATTAATACTATAGCTTCTAACCAAGAGCCTATGGTTAATAATATGACTATTCCTAATTATGATAATTCTAAATCTAATAATGTTAATGTAAGTACAAATTTTAATCAATTAGATAAAACTGTTAATCCGATACCTAATTTTGAAAACATTAATCAACCGGTAAGTCCAATACCAAATTTTGGACAGACAAATCAATCAGTAAGTCCAATACCAAATTTTGGACAGGCTGTAGTTCAAGAACCAGTTTCTAATTTAGGTAGTGTAACTCCTATAATGAATCAAGTTCCAAATTTTGAAAAACCTATGCAACAGGTAAATCCAATACCAAATTTTGGTCAAGTAAACCAATCGTCAGTACCAAATTTAAGTGGTGTAACTCCTATAATAAATCAGGTTCCAAATTTTGAACAACCAGTGCAACAAGTAAATCCAGTACCTAATTTTAATCAGGTAAACCAATCTGGCGTTCAGGAACCAGTTTCTAATTTAGGTAATGTGACTCCTATAACGAATCAAGTTCCAAATTTTGAACAACCTATGCAGCAAGTAAATCCAGTACCTAATTTTTCTTATCAAACTGTAAATAATAATAGTTCTTTAGATGCTCAGTCAATTACACAGCCAAATAATCAAAATATTGGTGTTCCTAATGCTGTTAATCAAGATATGGTAAATCCTACTATAAATAGTGGTGGTTTTGTCTATAGTCCACAACAAAATAATAATGGTGGTGTATAAAATGAATGAACCGGCAAATAATAATCAATTTAATGGTATGAATACTAATAATGGTATATACAATAATCAAAATTTTAGTGTTCAAGATAATAATACTTCTCAAAATATAAATGTTACTACTAATGTGTATTCTGATAATGGAACTAATATTATAAATGATAGTACAGTGTATAATAAACCTGTTACAAATAAAAAGAAGACAGTTAGGATATCTTCAGAAATGAAAGTTTTTATGGTAATTATTGTAATATTATTTGTTGCTATAATGTTTTTGCCATCTATTTACGATTTATTTAGTAAGTTGTTTAATCATTAATTACAGATAGTTTTACTATTAAATCGTAGTTGTCATCATTTGCTATAATATTTTTATGTATTTTATTACAAGATGTACACTTATAAATTATTTTATAAGTGTTTTTAAATTTTTCTATTCCTATGGGTTCTAGTAATCCTTTACATGTATTTTTTCTATCTCCTGGTAAAATATCAACGTGTTTTGAGTATAAGCAATATGGACAATGATCTCTTGCGGTATAATTTAATTTATTTACTTTTTGGTGGCAATTTTCACATATAAATTCTTCATCTATCATATTAAATCTTTTCATACTTTTACTCCTTTTAATTAAATGATATCAATCATAATTTTTTTTGTCAATAAAAATAAAAAATAATATAATTTGGTATTGTCAAAGATAAATAAATGTGTTATATTTATATTGCACTTGATTTATGGCGAGATAGCTCAGTTGGCTAGAGCATACGGTTCATACCCGTAGGGTCGAGGGTTCGAATCCCCCTCTCGCTACCAATTATGTTATTTACTAGATATAGAATATCTAGTTTTTTTATTAAAAAAAGTTATTGTAGATTATTTTAAAAGTATATGTTAATATATAAATAGAATTAAGTTATTATCTGATTTAATTTAAGTTTAGGAATATCTATTATGTTCGTACTGATATAGAATATACTTGGATATTGTGTTCAAGTTTTTATTAAAAAAGGGTGGAGTATAAATATGAATGAAAAGTTAGTTGTAGAAAAATTAATACAGAGAGGGGAAACTATTTCTTCTATGGAATCGTGTACTGGAGGTTATTTTGCAAGTACTATTACTTGTGTGAGTGGTTCATCTAAGGTTCTTGAATTTTCAGCTGTTACTTATTCTAATGAATACAAAATTAAGATGGGTGTTAATAGAACTACAATAGATATGTATTCTGTCTATAGTAGTGAAGTGGCTGAGGAAATGGCTAAGTGTATTAGTGAATTTTCTAAGAGTAGTTATGGAGTAGGGATTACTGGTAAAATAAATGAGGTTGATCCTAATAACTTAGTTGGTGCTAATAATATAGTATATGTTTCAATTTATTGTGCTAGGGATAATAATTTTATTGATATGGAGTTGGTTGTTCCTTCTGATAGTAGGAAAAAAGTTAAGGAATTTATTGTAGATAATATATTAAAAAAATTATTAGAAATATTATAAAAAAAAGAATATTATGTATTCTTCTTTTTTTATGGTAATAGTCCAAATCCTGATACAACGCTTCTTCCACCAATAACTCTTTCTCCAAAGATATTAAGTGGGTTATTTATTAATTTATTATTAACAACAAGTTGCGAAGATGTTCCGCCATCTAAATTTGCTGCGTTGTAAGCGCCATATTTTTCTAGTGTATCAGCTATTTCTATTAGAGTAGGTCCTCTGCTGTGAACACCATCTGTAACTAAGAATAGTATTATGCCATCTTTTCTTTGAGCAATGGCTACACGAGCTGCTCTGTCATATCCGCCTGCTCCAGAACTGTTAGTGATTTTTTGTCCATTTACAATTAAGAAAGGTCCAAATTCTAATCCATCACGTATTCCTGATGCTACTGCTTCTTCGCCTGTTGCATTAATTAGTGATAGTTTATTGTCATATGTAATTCCTATTATGTTACCGCGTTTTTCACTATCAGACCATATAACTTCACCATCTTTAATTATATATCCAATTGGTATATCAGAACCCATTCCATAGTCAACAAAGCCACCACCATTTATGCATACAAGTCCATTATATCTTTTGCACATCTTTAGAACAGATTCTTGGCCATTACCTGTATTAAATGATTTTGATGTTATGGCAGTTACTTTTGATGGGTCATATATAGCTACTAGGTATGCATCATACTTAGAAATTTTAATATTAATTAATTTGTAGTCTTCATTTCCTTCATCTCTTACTAATATAGCTTTATCATATTCATCTTTATATACTTTTTTATCACTAGTATCAATAATTATGTCATCAAGATTTATTTCTTCAGATGGAACTATATATGAATTAAGTGCTACAACTTTACTTACTTCTTCTTCACTGTAGAAGGTATAAGCAATATACTGATGTGTTTTAGTAACCATTGCTGTAGATATTATCATATTTTTGAAATCTGTATATGGTCCATAGAATAGAAAGAAACAACCAGCTACAAAGATATCAATAATAATCATAACAATGGTAAACCAATTTAATTTTTTCTTCTTTTTTTTGTTAACTTTTTTCATGTTTAATCCTCCAATATAAATGGATCATTTAAAGTACCATTTCCTTTAAATTTGTTTTCTTTACTGATACTGATGGTTGGTCTTATATGTCTTTTTACGCCAATTCTTGATTTTGCAAGAATTGAATTATAAATATATACTCCATCATCAATTGGTGTTGTTAAGTAATAGTTTGCTAAGTCGCTATTAAATTTTAAATCACTAATATTAAGTAATCCTATGTAACATTCAGTATATTTACTTAAAACGTCTTTATAACTATTTTCATATTTGCCAATATAATATTTTCCTTTAACTAGTTTATCTTTATATGGTAATTCTTCATAGTAAGTATTATTTAGATAATATGCAAGAGAGTAAGTATCATTTTCATCATATATATTTGAATTGTTACTAAAATATCTACTTGTAGTAACTAACTTTGTTGATTCTAGTTTTATAACATCTTTTTCTATGTCATATACTTGATATAAGTCGTTATCTAGTTTTACATAAGAACTAACTCTTACATCTTTTATATCCTCTTTTACAATATATGGATTTTCTTTTGTACCTGTTCCACTTAATAAAACATTATTATTGGCTAAAGTTATGACAGGCTTAACTAAATAGTTAATATTAGGTTTTGATAATGTTATGGTATTGCTTGAGGTATGCCAAGCCTTATTTGCGGCACTACTTGAATTTGCTAGCCATATTTTTTCGTCTTCTTTAGATAAGAATGTTTTATCATCAACAATACTGTTTACATAGTCAGAAATATCTAGTAGCGATATATAATTATCTAAGTTCATTTTGCTACATGAAATGGTTGTCATACTGTTGATATCGTCTTCACAAATAGTTGTTTTGGCTAATTTTTCGGTATTAAAAGATTTTATAAAAATGTCATTTAGATAATTAAAAATATCTGATTTTGTAAATGTAGTATATTCTTCATTCCATGGTAAGATATTGATATAGTCATCTAGCATCATAACAATAGTATTATCACTTTTAATCTTAATAATACGCCATAACATATTAGAGAAACTAACATAGTTATCTACATTTTCACCTTTATATATGGTATTACCATTTATTCTATATGCACCATTTCCTTCATATACTAATGAAGTATTTGCTAGAATATCTGTTGCCATATAAACTGTTGATTCTCCATCTATTTTTGGATTATATATTTTATAATATTTTATTAATCTTTTTCCATAAAAAATAAAACATCCTATAATAAATAATATACTAATAATACAGAATATTTTTTGGATACTTATTTTTCTTTTAATTTTACACTTCTTTTTCATAATTTTACCTCGTTTTTAATTATATCATTTATGTTATTTTTAGACAATATATTTCAATTATTTAATTTATCTTTACATTATAGTAAAGTATTAGTATTGAATATAATAGGTTATATGGTATAGAAAAAAGATTACTTATTGGTAATCTCAGTTTTTCTATTTTCATAAAATCCTTTTATATCCATAATTACAGGTAATATAATTGGGACTCTACCAATTTTTTCATTTAGGATAGGGACAAGTTCATTTATTAATTCTTGTTTAATTTCAGAAAAATTAACGGTTTTATTTTTTAGCATTTTATTAATTATTTTTTCGCTAATTTTTTGTAATTCTTTGATTAAATCTAAATTGTCATTTACTAATATATATCCACGGGTAGTAATTAATGGTGGACTTAGTAATTGTTTGTTTTTAGAGTCTATATTTATAATTATTGATAAGATACCGTTATTTGACATTAATACTCTATCTTTTATAACAACATTACTAACATCCCCAACTCTTGAACCATCTACATATATTGAAGTCGCTTGAATATGTCCTTTTTTTACAATTGATGTATTGGAAATATTTAAAATATCTCCATTTTCTAATATAAAAGTGTTTTTCTTTGGTATACCACAGTCAATAGCTAAATCAGCATGTTCTTTTAACATTCTGTATTCTCCATGATATGGTGCAAAATATTCGGGATTAAATAGTCTTAGCATTAATTTTAATTCTTCTTGATTAGCATGTCCTGATGAATGTATTTCTTGATTAATGCTATTGGTAAATACTTTTACTCCTTTTAGGTATAATTTATTGATTGTTTTTGATACGGAAGAGGAGTTACCTGGTATTGGTGAAGATGAGAAAATAACAATATCATTAGGGATAAGTTTAATGTGTTTATGAGTGCCATTGGCAATTCTTGATAAAGCGGCAAGTGGTTCACCTTGACTACCTGTACATAATAGGCATACTTTGCTAGGACTTAATTGGTTAGCTTCTTCTGCTGATATAAATATACTTTTATCTTTTATATATCCACATTTTATAGCTATTTCAATAGATGTTTCCATACTTCTACCAAATAGAGCTATTTTTCTTTTATTATTTTTACAAGTTTCTACGATGTGTTTAAGTCTATATATATTTGAAGCAAATGTTGCTAATATTATTCTGTTATTTTTGTAGTTAGAAAATATTTCTCCAAGATTTTCATCTACTTTGGATTCACTAACAGAAATGCCACTTACTAAGGCATTGGTAGAATCACTCATTAATAGTTTTACTCCTTTTTTACCAATTTCTGCCATTTTATGTAAATTAGCCATTGGTCCTATTGGTGTAAAATCAAATTTAAAATCTCCAGTCATTACTATAACTCCATTAGGAGAAGTAATAGCTAGGCCATGAGAGTCTGGTATAGAGTGTGTTGTTCTAAAAAATTCAATATTAAAGTATTTTGTTTTAACGGTTGTATTTTCATCATAAATTTTAATATTTTTATATTTTATATTTCTTTCTTCTAATTTTTTTAAGATAAGTTCTTTAGCTTGAACTGGAGCATATATTTTTGGAATATTTATTTGGTTAAGTAAAAATGGTATTCCTCCAATGTGGTCTTCATGACCATGTGTTATAAATAGTCCTTTTATCATATTTTCATGTTCTTTTAAATAACTAAAGTCTGGTATGACGTAGTCAATACCTAATAAATCGTCTTCTGGAAACATTACTCCTGCATCAACGATAATAATTTCATTATTGTGTTTAACACAATACATATTTTTTCCTACTTCTCCAAGGCCTCCTAGGGCAAATACTTGGGTTGTTTTTTCTTTATTCATAATCCTCACTTTCTTGTAAAATTTTGACCGATATAAAATAAATAATATAAATTTTAAAGATTAACACGTTACAAATTATATCATAATTAAAAAGTAAAATCAACTGTTATCTTTTGATGGCGTTTGACACTGTTATCTTTTGATGGCGTTTGACAATAGTAATTTTTTTTGTTATAATTTTTTAGTCTTTTATACTTTATTTGGAAAGGAGAAAAATGAGTAAAATTAATATATTTAGTTTAGGTGGACTAAATGAAAATGGAAAAAACATGTATGTTGTCTGTGTTGATGATGATATACTTGTTCTTGAAGCTGGACTTCAGTATGCTGATGAACAGACATTGGGAATAGATTATATGATTCCTAATATTGATTATTTGAAACAGAACAAAGAAAGAATTAGAGGAATATTTTTAACACATGGTCATGATGAAAATGTGGGAGCAATTACAGATATTATTGATTATTTACCTAATATACCTATATATGCTTCTCCATTTACATATAATATTGTTAAACAGGAATTATTAGAATATGATAAGAGTATTTCTTCTTTGGTAAAAATCGAGGCTAATAAACCAGTAGATGTTGGTAATTTAAAGGTTTATCCTGTTTCTTTATCACATTCTATTCCAGATAATTTTGGGTATGCTATTTATACTCCTGATGGAATAATATTTTATGCTTCTGATTTTGTATTTGATTCAACGATGAGGGGAGCATATAAAACAGATTTAGGTAAGTTAGCATATATTGGTAAACAAGGGGTATTGTGTTTAATGTCTGAGTCTTTGTATGCTAATAAAGAAGGATATACAGCTCCAAATCATAGAATACAATCATTAATTAGAGAAACTTTAGTAAAAAGTAATGGAAGAATTATATTTAATGTCTTAAATTCTCATTTATATAGAATACAAGAATTATTTAATGAAGTAGAAAAGACAGATAGAAAAATAGTTGTTATGGGAAAAAGACTACAAAATATAATAGATAATGCTATTAAAGAAGATTATTTACATATTGATAGTAAATATATTGGAGATTTATCTAATATTAATGATGAAAATGTTGTTATATTAAATTCTAATGAGAGATATAAACCTTATTATAATATTTTGAAAATAGTAGATGGTTATGATAAATATGTTACTTTAACAAGTAGTGATACGGTATTTTTAGCTACACCTGTGTATGAGGGTAGAGAAAAGACTTTTTATAAGTTATTAGATAAGATTGCTAAGATAGGGTGTGAAGCGGTTGTTTTATCTCCGAAGAAATATTTATCATATCATGCTTCTAAAGAGGATCTTATGATGATGATAGAACTTATGAATCCTAAGTATTATTTTCCAATTAAAGGAGAATATTCAGAACAAGTTGCTAATGGAGATTTGGCTTGTATGGTTGGGGTAGATAAGGATAATATTATTTTGAAAGAAAATGGAAGTGTGGCTACTATTGTTGATGGTAAATTAATAGATGAATTTAAAGAGGTAAGGGTAGGTAATATATCTATTGATGGAGATTCTTCTAATGATATTGGGGAATTGGTACTTAAAGATAGAGAATTGTTATCTAATAATGGTATAGTTATAGTGTCTGCAACGATTGATAAGAAAAGTAAACAGATAATAGCAGGACCAGAAATACTTACTAGGGGATTTATTTATGTAAAAGATTCTGTTCAACTTATAGATGATATGAAAAATATTTGCTCTAGTATTATTTTGGATAATACTCATAATGGTTATGTTGATTATACAAAAATAAAGAATACTATTAGAGATGAATTATCTAAATTTTTATTTGAACAAGCTGGTAATAAACCTATGATTATAAATGTTATACAAGAAATATAATGTTAAAAATGTAAATAATAATTAAATAAATTGACATTATATAAAAAGTATTATATAATATGTGTGTATTGAGGGAGGAAAATTATGTTATTTTTAGATGAAGTTGTGGTAGATCCATGTCAAAGTTTAGGGCCGTTAATTAACCTTATAAAGCATGGTATAATTCCAATTATTCAAATAGGTGTTCCTATATTGCTTATTTTATATGGAATGTTTGATTTGTCAAAAGCAGTTATTGCTTCAAAAGAGGATGAAATAAAAAATGCTACCAAGTTATTAACTAAGAGAGCAATATATGCTGTTGCAGTATTTTTAGTTGTTACTTTAGTAACAGCAGTATTTGGTTTACTTTCAAGTACAGGTAATAATAAAATTACAAATGAATCAAAAAGTGGTATAGATTGTTGGAATGAGTATTAATTAATACAAAAGTTAATGTTGAAAACATTAGCTTTTTTTGTGTGACTTTTTTTAAATTTTGTCTATATATATTTAAGTTATTGGACTTAGTTAACATGGTGGATGTGTAGGGGAATAACTATAGAAATGTAACAATCTTTTTTAAATCTTTATTGTTATAAAAAAACTAGACGGTATTTCTAGTTAATATTTATTTTTACTTGAAATGTTCAAGTGTTAATTAAAAATGGTGCCAGTAAGGAGCATGTCTAACAACTCAGAGGCCAAAAGATGATAGTAAGTAATAAAATTACAAACCAGTTACATTATATATCATTTTTTTCAACAAAAACATCATATATTGCTTTATATCGGTATCCTAGTTTTGCATATGTTGAATTAGGAACAAGTATTCCTAATTCTATTAATTGATCTATTAAAGTAGACACAGTATTTCTTGATACACCAGATTCTTCTTCTATTTCTTTTTTTGTAAAAACTATTTGGTGCATCATAGCAGGCATTATTCTATATACAGCATTACTATTTAATGTTTTTATTTTATCCATATCTCTATTATAAATACTTTTTATCATATTTATTTTAGAAATATAATTATTACATTGTTCAATAATACATTGTAAGAAAAATTTAATAAAGCCTGACATATTCCCTTTTCTGCTTTCGTTTAAAAATTTATGATAACTAGGTTTATATAATTCGATTACTTCTGATAAAAACAAAATTGGCCTATCATCAGTTAATTTAGCAAGTTGTATAGGAATAAGCGCTCTACCTAATCTACCATTTCCGTCACGATAAGCATGAATAGTTTCAAACTGAGAATGTGAAATAGCTAAATTAACAAAAAGTGGATCAATAAATTCATCATTCATATATTTAAATAAATTATCCAATAATAATGGAACATCTTCAGGAATAGGAGGAATAAAAATTGCATCTTCAATACCACAACCTTTAGGTCCTATCCAATTTTGAATTGTTCTAATCTTTCCAGGTTCTTTTTTATTACCTCTAACACTATCTAATAGTATTTTATGAATATGATTTACAAAATGAATATCTATTTTATTACTATTTTTTAAATACTCATTTGAATAGTCAATAACTTTTTTTAAATTTTGAATTTCTAAATTATCATCACTATTCGGCATATACTTTAAATAATACATTTCATCTTGTGATATTTGAGTTCCTTCTATTTGAGTAGATTTTAAACTTTCACTTAAAATAATAGAATCAAGAAAAATTGTGAATCAAACTCAATATTTTTCAAGTATGATTTATATTCTCCATATTTTTCATTAGCTTCTGAAAGTAATTTTAGCAATTCTTTGTCTATATTATACTCGATTGGTAATTCTTTTAATTTAAATGGTTCCATTTTCATCACCTAATTAAATATTAACATATCTAACTATAAAAGTAAAAAAATGCACAATATTTTGAAATTATTGTGCATTTTTACGTTTTTTTAGCATTTTTTGCATAATTTGAGTGCATTTATATAAAGTTCGAATAGTTCGAACATATTTCCCAATGGTGCCGACGACGTAGAGGTTTACAACTTTTTTGACGAATATTACATATATGAATCAATCTATATTTATTTTAACACATACATTGTATTTTTTCCATTACCAATCATAATTATTAATTCTTTTTCACACATATTATTTAATATATTTTTTGCTCTTGTAGATGAAATATCTAATAATTTTTCTACTATATTCCTATTAATCTTACTATTTTTCTTTAAATATTCAACTATTTTTTCTTCTTGAGTTAAATTAGATGGTAACACTTTTTCGTTATTTTCTAAATAATTAACATTATATAATGTTACATTAAATGCATTATCTGTATCAACAAATACTGGTTTCTTATCAAAATCATTATATGATTCTATTATTCTGCCTATACCTGTTCCAAAACTTTCTACGTATTTTAACCTATAAAATATATTAGCTAAATTAGGATTCCTGCTTTCAGATATTCCTAAATATAAGTCATTTAAACTCAATCCTTTAACAATTCCACCTAATGATGTAATCTCAAAATGATCATCATATAATGAAATCAAAATGCTTCCCTTATAATTATAGTCTCTATGTATAATTGCATTTAATAATGATTCTCTTAAAGCATATTCAGGATAATCCTTTGTATCTATTCGCTCTAATCCAACAATCTTCCCTTTAGTTTTATTAAATAATTCCAAGTATTCAAACACATCATTTACTTGTTTTAAAACTGAACCATTAAATTCCTTTCTATCCTTAAACTCTAATTTGTTTGTCCCATTATAAATTGCACATTTTATTGAATAAGGACATTCGTCTGATAGAAGTAAACCTAAATTTGTATATTGACCATTCAAATTAATAATATTTAAACTTTTTAATTTATTATCATCCAATTTAATGTTGTGTTTCTTAAATATACTATTAAGAGTTTCAAAATTTAGATTTTGATTTTGTGAAATTAGTGTTTCAAAAGAATCTCCTTGATTTTCTATCAACATTTTTTTTATTACTTCTTCACTAGCAGGAGCACTAGTGTTACCATATCTTAAATATACTCCTGATGACTTAATTCCTTTTTCAGTTAAATAATAAGGTTTATTAGGCGCTTCCATAACATTAATTTCTATTATATCTTTATCATTTATACTTATTAAATTAACCGAAGTATATAGTGTTAAATCACTTTTTATTCCTTCTCTTATCATTCCAGAAAGAGATTCTAAATCTTCTTTAGAATTTTTTAGACCAATAATATTTCCATCATCATCAATACCAATGTATATTTTGCCACCATTAGTATTTGCAAATGCAATTATTTCTTATTTTATATCTTTTGTTAATTCAATTTTTAATTCAGTATATTCATCTTCTATGTACATTTTATCACGTCACCTCAATTATAGTATATACAGTTTTAAAAATAATATCAATATATTCGGTCACTTTTCAGTCACTTTTTGGTTGTATTTTAAAAAAAGAAGTGCACAATTGTTGTGCACTAAGATTTATAACATGAT
>ERZ506979.454-NODE-454-length-26480-cov-7.012072_pt1 | contig 26480 bp, 28 predicted proteins | sample MGYA00512887_ERZ506979 | MGnify/ENA metagenome assembly ERZ506979 | reverse complement strand
CGGCCTCACCGGCCGTAAGATCATCGTGGATACCTACGGCGGCTACGCCCGCCATGGCGGCGGATGCTTCTCGGGGAAGGACCCCACCAAAGTGGATCGGAGCGCCGCTTATGCCGCCCGGTATGTGGCAAAGAACATCGTTGCGGCAGGTTTGGCTCGCCGGTGTGAGATCCAGCTGGCCTACGCCATTGGGGTGGCGGAGCCTGTGAGCATCCTGGTGGATACCCAGGGCACAGGCAAGCTGGAGGACGAGGCCATAGAAAAGCTGGTGCGGCAACATTTTGACCTGCGGCCTGAAGCCATTATTGAACGGCTAGGCCTGCGGCGGCCTATTTATCGGGATACGGCTGCCTATGGCCATTTTGGCAGGACGGATTTGTCCCTGCCCTGGGAAGCGCTGGATATGGTGGACAGGCTAGGCTGATATAAAAGCAGCCTTTTTGCCCAGCCAGGGAATTTTGGCATTGCCCTTTTCTAGGCTTAGCGGGTATAATGAATATATCCCCACAAGGGGAAAAGCACTTCACAGCAGGGAGGGGTTTATTTTGATACAGGTAATTCTCGGAGAGAAAGGCGCGGGAAAAACAAAGCTCATATTGGACATGGCAAATGCCTGTACGGAAACGGCAAAGGGTACCATCGCATTTGTGGCGGATGACGACCAGTATATGTTCGGCCTCAAGCGGGACGTTCGGTTTATCGATGCTTCTGGCTTCCATATTGACGGCCCCAAGATGTTTTATGGCTTCCTTTGCGGTATGGCGGCCCAGGATTTCGATCTGGAGTATATCTATGTGGATGGCTTCCTCAAGATCGTCCGGCACCCCTTGGAGACCTTGGAAAACATGTTCAAAGAGTTGGAAGCCTTCTCTGCCCGCAGCGGCATCCATATTGTGCTGAGCATCAATGGCGATGTCAATGCCATCCCTGAATACCTGAAACAGTACCTGCAAAGTTAACGAAAGATTTTAAAAAAGCGGCCCGGGGGCCGCTTTTTTTATGGGGCGGGCTTTGGAAAGGAAACGATTGCCTTGTTGGTGTCTATTTGTTTTTAGAGGATAACGCCGAAAGCAAAGGAAAAGGTGGACGATTTTGCTAAAAAAAGACGAATTATGTTCATGTTTCCTGGGACAGGGAATAGTTGAATTTGACGGAGGAAAATAAAGTTGGTAAAATAGGCATAATATATTATTACAACCTGCAAGGCAGGATCTTTGTAAATCATGCGGAGGTAAATATATGAAGTCCTTGTGGAGGACCATAGCATATGCGGTTGCCGGCGCGCTGATCGTGGCGTTGCTGTCGTCTGCTGCCACGGTGCTGGTGATGAACCGGCAGGCGGAGGATATTATTACCATGACGGCGGAGGAATATGTGGACATCAGCAATCTGTTGGCCCTCAACGAGCTGGCGGAGGATATGGAGCAGATGGCCTACGGCGGCGCGCCCAGCCGGGATATATTGTTCCAGGGCGCGGCCCAGGGCATGGTGGATACCTTGGAGGACCCCTATGCCAAATACTATACCGCAGAGGAATACGAAGCGTATCTGGCCTCCATCAATGGGGAGTATTTTGGCATTGGCCTGCTGATCGGCCAGCCGGATGAAACCGGATGTATGGTATTGGAGGTATATGAAGGCGGCCCTGGGGAAGCGGCAGGCATTCAGGCAGGGGATAGGATTACTGCCGTCAATGGGGAGCCGGTAGGCGGCCTTTCCCTAGAGGAGGTCAGCGCCAAGATCAACGGCCCATCCGGCCAATCGGAGCTGACTTTGCAACGGGGAGAAGAGACCCTGACCATCCAGGTCACCGGGGATACGGTGAATATAAAACGGGTAAGCAGCGCATTATTCAATGAACGGACGGGATATATTAAGATCGACATGTTCTCCGGCAGCTGCGCGGATGAGTTTACGGAGGCCCTCAAGAATCTCAAGAGCCGGAACATGCGCTCCCTGGTGATCGACCTTCGGAACAATCCGGGCGGCTCCCTGGATGAGGTGGTAAAGATCTGCAGCGCCATTTTAGAAAAAGGGCAGATCATCGTCAGCGTGGGGGAAGAAGGGAACCCGGATAACGAGGTATATAAGGCGTCGGGGAGCTCCGTTGGGGTACCTCTGGCCATTTTGGTCAACGAGCATTCCGCCTCTGCCAGCGAGATCATGGCTGGGGCCGTGCAGGATAACCAGGCTGGGGTCATTGTGGGAACCAAGACCTTTGGCAAGGGAGTGGTGCAAACCACCATCCGGGTGGAAAAAAGCGGCGGTTGGCTGAAGCTGACCACGGACGCATACTTCACCCCCAATGGCAGAAACATCCACGGAGAAGGCATCACCCCGGACATCCAGTGCGACCTGCCGGATTCCCTTAAAGGCCAGGCCCTCTCCACCGTGGACCAATCCGAGGATGCTCAGCTGTGGGCGGCCCTGGACTATGTGCGGGAACAGGCGGACGCTGGAGAATGATCCCAGAAGAAAAATCCAACCTAGCCTTTGCAAAAAAGTGGCCTGCGGCCACTTTTTGGCTTTGGCTGTCGAAAAAGTGGCTTGCGCCACTTTTTCGAGGTTTTCATAGCTCCCTTGCGCCTACGGCGCGGCCAGGGAGCTATGCAGAGAAACCCTTGCTACGCAAGGCTTTTTGCGGATTTGCCGTACACGCCGCCAAATCCGATTATAGCCTCCGGGGGCTGCGGCCCCCGAACCCCCAAGGGTTTTTCGACAAGCTGTGCAAAAAAGTGGCCTATGGCCACTTTTTTGCTGTCGTTCCTATGCTATAATCATATTATGTACGCCGGGACCCGGCGCAAGGCCCGCCTCAAAAGCCCGTCTGGGTTTTAAGCTGGTCCATGGACTGCATGGCGGACTGGACCTCGCTTTGTTGGGCCTTTTTGGTGGCGTACATGTTCCGGGTGCGCATTTGATCAAATACGCAGTATTGGTCCTGGGAGCACTCGGTCATATTGGAGATGAGCAACTGCCTTAGGTTTTGGCAGGAGGATTCCGTGATGTTGCCTGCATAGTCCTTAACCAGCTGCTTTTCCATGGATAGGATGTCGGTAAGCTTTTCCTGCTCGGTCATTTGGTCGAATTGGGTTTGCATAGATGGGCCTCCTTTCTTATTGGTGGGTGTTCAGGTAGTTTTGCAGGGCGTCAAAGTGCTGCTTGTGGTGCTGGGCAAAGTTCTGGGCCATGTCCCGCAAGGGCTGTTCCTGCAGGCTGTCCCCGTAAAGCTTGCACTTTTTATAGGCCAGGGCTTCGTGGTACATCTGATCCTTGATGATGTCCAGGTTTTTGCTGTCGATGGAAGCGGCGGCTTCCATTTGAAAGCGGTTGTTGGACGGGACGGGATCTGTGGGGCTTGTTTGCTTCATGGGCAATCCTCCTAAAAAATAATGGGTTTCGCCTTATGGGCGTATGATGATAGTATGGTTATAAAACCGGGGGAAAACTCCCTGAAAAATAAGGACGGCCTGCATGGGCTGGGAAAGGAATGGAAATTTAGGCAGAAAATGGCAAAACAAAAGAAGGGCGTTACGCCTATGGACGCAGCATTGTCCTATCTAACGGCGCGGGCGCGCACCGTTGGGGAAATGGAATTGTATTTATATAAGCAGCAGTTTGGCGAGGTGGAAGTTTACGATTGCGTGGAGCGGCTCAAAGAACTAGGGTATTTAAATGACGGGCAGTTTGCGGCGGATTTTATTACCAGCAGGCTCAACACCAAACCAGTGAGCCGCCGAAAACTACGGGAACAGCTCTACGGGCATAAGCTGGAGCCAGCTGTGATCCAAGAGGCCCTCATGGTGGTAACGGATGAAATAGAGGCGCAGAACGCGGCGCAGGTAGCGGAAAAATTCTGGGCGCAATTTGCAGCCCTGGAAGAACATGAAAGAAAGCTGCGGGTGCTTCGCCGCCTATTGGGGCGGGGATATGATATGGGCTTGGCCCGCCAACAGGTGGAAGCCGTGATCGGCAGCTTGGAAGCGGTGGAAATGGATGAATGGGAGGCGGAAGAATGAGCAACGAAACCCTGACCCGGATTCCGGGGCTTTTGGTAGGCCATTATACCGATGAACAGGCGCGGACAGGCTGTACGGCCATCCTGTGCCGGGAAGGCGCAGTGGCGGGAGTGGATGTACGGGGCAGCGCCCCGGGCACCCGGGAAACGGATCTATTGCGGGGCTACAACCTGGTGGAACGGGTGAATGCCATCATGCTCAGCGGCGGCAGCGCCTTTGGCTTGGATGCGGCCGGCGGGGCTATGGCGTATTTAGAGGAACAGGGCTGGGGCATGGACGTGGGGCCCACCGTGGTGCCCATCGTGCCCGGGGCGGTGATCTTCGACCTGGGGGTGGGAGATCCCAAGGTGCGCCCCGGCCGGGCAGAGGGCTATGCTGCCTGCCAGGCTGCCAGCGACGCCCCGGTGGCCCAGGGCCTGGTAGGCGCCGGCACCGGGGCCACCATCGCCAAAGCCTTCGGCCAGGAATATGCCAGGCCAGGCGGCGTAGGCAGCTGCTGCCTTTCCCTGGCGGGGGGCGTACTGGTGGCGGCCCTGGTGGTGGTGAACGCCCTGGGGGACGTTTACGACCCGGATACCGGGAACCTATTGGGCGCGGCCGTGCTAGATGGACAGCCTACCCCCTGCTTGACCAGCCCTGCCCTGGGTCAAGCTGGGTTTGGCAATACCACCATCGGGGTGGTGGCCACCAATGCCAAGCTCACCCGGGAGGAGGCCAATAAGCTGGCTTCCATGGGCCATGACGGATTGGCCATGGCCATTCGGCCCGTGCACACCAGCATGGATGGAGATACCCTGTTTGGCCTGGCTACCGGGCAGGTGGAGACTCCCTTCCTGCCGGTGCTGGTGGCAGGGGCCCGGGCGGCGGCGTTGGCTGTGGTACAGGCCGTTCGCCATGGAGGCGGGACGATATGATCCTGGGGACGGGCATCGATGTGATCGAGGTGGACAGGATCCAGAAGGCAGCCGCAAAGGCTTCGTTTTACCAGGGGGTGTTCACCCAAGGGGAGCAAGCCTTTTTGCAGGCCCATGGCAACGCCCCCTGCCAGATGGCCGGCTTGTTCGCCGCCAAGGAGGCGGTGAGCAAGGCGCTGGGCACGGGGTTTTCTCAGGGGATCGGCCCAAGGGATATCGAAATCTGCCACCGGGAGAGCGGCGCGCCCTATGCGGTGCTGCATGGGGCGGCGGAAAAACGGCGAAAGGAGCTGGGTGGCCGGATCCATGTGAGCGTAAGCCACATCCAGGCCATTGCAATGGCCCAGGCGATTATGGAAGATGGAAGCGATACTGGATCGAGATAGGGTGGCCCGGATGCTGGGGAAGCGGCCCCCGGACTGCAACAAAGGCGACAATGGGAAAGGATTGCTGTTTGCAGGCAGCGAAGGGTTCTATGGGGCGGCGGTGATGTCGGTCACCGCTTGTTTGCGGACGGGGATCGGCACGCTGAAGGTGGTTTGTCCAGGCCCCACGAAGCAGGCGTTCGCGGTGCTGCCGGAGGCTATGGTCTATGGGATCGGTATGGATTGGGATGCCCTGGACCTCCCCTGGGCCAAGTTGCGGCTGGAAGAGGCCACCTGTATCGGCCTGGGGCCGGGTATGGGCCGGCGCCCGGGGGTGGGCGCGGCTCTGAGACTGGCCCTTGCAACGCAAAAGCCCATGGTGGTGGATGCGGATGGGCTCAACGCCCTCTCGGGCTTTTCGGAGGGGGAGCGAAGGGCGCTGCTGCACACAGGGGCGGTGCTCACCCCCCATCCGGGGGAGATGGCCCGGCTCACCGGACTTTCCATGGAAGAGATCAAGGGGGACCCGGCAGCTGTGGCCCGGACCTATGCCAAGGCTTGGGGGTGTACGGTGCTGCTCAAAGGGCATCGAACTGCCATCGCCGGCCCGGACGGGGAATTCGCCTGGAACCAGAGCGGGAACGCGGGCCTTGCCAAAGGTGGCAGCGGCGACGTATTAACGGGCATGATCCTGGCCCTGCTGGGGCAGAAGCTCCGTCCCTTTGCGGCGGCCTGCGTAGGCAGCTACCTGCTGGGAGCTTCGGCGGAAACGGCCTTGGGCCTGCTGCAGGAACGGATGCTGATGGCCCGGGACGTGATCGGCGCGGTGGAGGAGACGCTGGAATCCCTATGGAAGTCAGCGCCCTATGATGGAACAAAACAAAACGAGGAGAATTGACGGTTATGTTATTGCTGAAACATTTGCATATCCTGCCTATGGCGGGTCCAGGCCCTATGAATGGGGACATTTTGCTGGAAAATGGTAAGATCCGTGCCTTGGGGCGGGAATTGTCCGCCCCGGGGGCCCAGGTGCTGGAACTGGAGGGCCTATATGCCATGCCGGGCATGGTGGACGCCCATTGCCACATTGGCATGTGGGAGGACGGCAACATGATCGAAGGGGATGACGGCAACGAGACCAGCGGCCCCATTACCCCGGAGCTGCGGGCCATCGATGCCATCAACCCCTTTGACCGATGCTTTGCAGAAGCCTGTGCGGCCGGGGTGACCGCCTGCGTCACCGGGCCGGGCAGCGCCAACGTGATCGGCGGGCAATTCGCGGCCCTAAAGACCCGGCCGGGCAGCGTGGAGGATAAGCTGATCCAGGCCCCCTTGGCCATGAAGGCGGCCCTGGGGGAGAATCCCAAGCGGGTTTATACCGAGCAAAAGAGCAGCCCCCAGACCCGTATGGCCACCGCCGCCCTGCTGCGGCGGGCGCTGCTGGAAGCGCAGGCATACGCCAAAAAGCGGGCGGAGAAGGAGGGGGCAGATTTTGACATGGCAAAAGAGGCCCTGCTGCCTGTGCTGCGGGGGGAACTGCCCTTGAAGATCCATGCTCACCGGGCGGACGACATCCTCACCGCCATACGGATCGCTGAGGAATTCCACCTGCGCTTCTCCTTGGAGCATTGCACCGAGGGCTATCTGATCCCAGAGGCCATCCGCCAGGCCCAGGACGCGGGGGCCAAGGTGATCATTGGGCCTTTGCTGACGGACCGGAGCAAGGTGGAGTTGCGTAACCTAACCTTCCAGGCCCCCAAGCTGCTCCATGACCAGGGGATCGAATTCGCCCTGATGACAGATCATCCGGTGGTACCCCTTCAATACCTGCCGGTGTGTGCGGCCCTGGCGGTGCGGGAAGGCCTGGACGAGGATACCGCCCTTAAGGCCATCACCCTCCATGGGGCCCGGGCGGTGGGGCTAGAAGATCGCCTAGGCAGCCTGGAACCGGGCAAGGATGGGGATGTGGCCATCTTCCGGGGGCATCCGTTGGATGTGCGGAGCCGGTGCGTCATGACCTTGATCGACGGGCAGATCGTCCATGACCAGCGATAGCCTGCAGGAGGAAAAAGCCGCCCTTCGCCGCCAAATGCGGCGGCAGCTCCGGGCCCTGCCCCCGGAGCAGGCCAGGGCGGAATCCCAGTTGGCCAGCCTTTCCCTCCTGGACATGCCCGCTTTCCAAGCCGCAGGCTGCATCCTGGCCTATATGGCCATGCCGGGGGAATGCGATCCATCCCTTGCGGTGGAGGCGGCCCGGGGGGCGGGCAAGACCGTAGCCTTTCCCCGGTGCGAGGCGGGGGGAAAACTAAGCCTATGGGTGCCTGCCGGCCTGGAGGACCTGGAGATCGGCCGTTATGGCATATGGGAGCCTGCGCCGGCCCGGTGTAAGCCCTTGCAACCCGGACAGGTGGAGTTTGCCATCGTGCCTGGCCTGGCCTTTGATGCGGCAGGCCGCCGTTTGGGCCGGGGCGTAGGCTACTACGATAGGCTGCTTAAGGGGATGCGGGCCACAAAGGTGGGCTTCGCCTTTTCCTGCCAGCTGTTGCCTGCGGTGCCCGTTTGGGGACAGGATGTGGGAATGGATGCCTTGGCGCTGCCGGGGAAAATACTGAAATATGCGACAGAATTGTAAATTCATGGGATTGCCGCTTGTGCAGGCGAGGCTTTGATGTTACACTATTTAAGACCTTGTAAATAATACACGAGCATGGAGGATCGGGTGCGTATCATAGCCGGAAACATGCGGGGCAGGACCATCGAAGCCCCCAAGGGCAGGGATACCCGCCCTACCCTGGATAGGGTCCGGGAATCCCTGTTTGGGATCCTCCAGTTCGATTTACCGGGCCGCCGGGTGTTGGATCTGTTTGCCGGTTCGGGCAGCCTGGGCCTGGAAGCCCTTTCCCGGGGGGCTGCGTACGCCTATTTCTGCGACCGGGATCGTGGCGCCCAGCAGGCCGTCAACCGGAATATTGCCAACCTGGGCCTACAGGAACAGGCCCAGCTTTTCCCCGTGTCCTACGAGGCGGCCATCGCCATGTTGGCCCAGCGGGGCGTCCAAGTTGAGCTGGTGTTTCTGGACCCTCCCTATGCAGGGGGATTGTATGAGAACGCCTTTTCGTTGCTGCTGCAAAGCGGCATCCTGGCCCCAGGCTGCATCCTGGCGGCGGAGCATAGCCCCAAAGCGCCCCTCCCGGTCCCCCAAGGCCTTTGCGCCTATGATACCCGGCGCTATGGGGATGTGGCCATCACCTTTTTGCGGGAGGCGCAGCCATGAGGATTGCGGTTTATCCTGGAACCTTCGACCCCTTTACCATGGGGCATATGGATATTTTGACCCGGGCTTGCCGGCTTTTTGATCAGGTATATGTGGCGGTGTTGGTGAACAGCGCCAAGACCCCCTGGTTTTCCGATGGGGAACGCCGGGAAATGATCCAAACCTGCATCCAGCATCAGGGCCTTTCCAACGCGGCGGCGGAGTGCAGCGATGGCCTATTGACCCAATATGTACGGGAAAAGGGGGCGTGTGCCGTGGTGCGAGGCGTGCGGGATGCGGCGGATCTAGCCTATGAAGCTAGGCTGGACTGCGCCAACCGGCATTTGCTGCCGGAATTTGAGACCGTGTGCTTGTTGGCGCGGCCGCAAATGAGCTTTCTGAGCGCGGGGATCGTGCGTGAGATCGCCTCTTACGGAGGAGATATAACCGGGCTGGTGCCTGAACCCATAGAAAATAAAATTGCAGAAAGGCTGATGAACCTATGAGCAATGTGCAGAACCTCAAGATCTACGACATCATTGAGCAATTTGAAGATCTGATCGAAAATAGCCCCAGACCCAAGCTGAGCGGCAATGCCACCAAGCGAATCGTGGATGTGGATGAGATATTCGACCTGTTGGGAGATCTAAAGACCACCATTCCGGAGGATATCCGCCGGGCCAATGGCATTATTGCCGAAGCCCGCACCATGCGCAATAACGCTGAGGACCATGCCCGGGATGTGGTGGCTGAAGCGGAGCAACAAGCGGCGGCTACCATTGCGGACGCCCAGGGCAAGGCCAGCCAGATCGTAGAGAAGGCTAAGGCCGAGTATGAGCGGCTTATCGCGGAGGATGAGATCTATCAAGAGGCCCAGAAACGGGCCCAGCTATTGGCCATGAAGGCGGAGTATAACGCCAGCCAGGTCTACGAAAACGCCAAGACCTATGCGGATGATATCCTGGCGGATCTGGAACGGTTCCTGGGGGAATATAAACGCTTGGTGGAGGTGAACCGGCGGGATCTGGACGCCCGCTCGCCCCAGCCGGCAGCCCCGGCCCAACCTGTCCAGCCGGCAGCTCCGGCGGCAGCCCAGCCTGTCCAGCAGGCGCCGGTCCAGGCCCAGGCAGCAGCCGCGCCGGCGGCGGCGCCCGCCTATGCCCCGCAGCCTCAACAGCCGGCTAAGCCCGCCAAGGGCCGCAAAGCCCCGGAGCCTGTGGATGACGACTATGACGACGAGGACGATTACGACGACCGGGATGAGCGGGGCGGCTTCCTATTTGGCCTTTTTAAGAAGAAGAAGGACTTTGACGACGACGATTTTGACGACGATTATGATGCTTAATGCCGCTGCATGGCAGTAAAAAAACAGCATGGGGTCCCCGGAGGGGTTCCATGCTGTTTTTGCTTAGGAGCCACGAAATGAAGGATTTCCATCGACAAGACCCCTTGCTATCCTTATGCGGATTGGCCTGCTGCCTTTGTCCCATGGAGCTGGGGGGCTATTGTCCTGGCTGCGGAGGCGGCCGGGGCAACCAACCCTGCGCCATTGCCCGATGTAGCCTGGCCCATGGCCGGGTAGCCTATTGTTGTGCCTGCGAGGCCTATCCTTGTCCCATATCCGGGACGGCGGAGGCCTATGATTCCTTCATCACCCATAGGAACCGGCTGGAAAATCTGGAGCGGGCCCGGCGGGACCTTCAGGGGCTGCAAAAGGAACTGGAGGAAAAGCGGGATATTTTGCTGGAGTTGTTGACAAATCATAACGATGGCCGCCGCAAGACCCTGTATTGCCTGGGGGTAAACCTGTTGCCGCTGGAGGATCTGCGGGGGATTCGGACGCAATGCAGAGGAGTCCCGGAGAAGGGAGTCGCTGCCCGGCTTATACAGGAAGCCGCCGCCAAAAGGGGGATAGAGCTTACGCTGCGCAAAAAGTAAGGGCCGCGCCTTGGTAGCGGCCCCTAAAGTCCTGCAAAAAAGGCATAATCGGATAGGTGGGGAGATGGTTTCAGACGATTGGCTGATATGGCGTTCCATTTAAGGCTCTCAGGCCGGGCCGGTTGATTCCTTCCCAGCCCCTCAGCTGGCTGGCACAAAGCCGAAGAAACGATGGGGTCAAGCCAAATATCCCGCCAAATGCGCTGCTGCGTCCGCTCCAATGGCAACAGCTTAGGGGACAGACTCTTTCCTAATGGTAGCGGCCGGCCAAGCCGGCTGTGACCATGTATTCGGTGTGTACAGGAACATCCTACTTTTATAAAAAAAGAAAGCCGGTCTGCAAACCCCATTTTTTAGAACGGGGAAGACGGACTAAGCACAATTTTCTCGTTGCAGTTTGTCTTTGATCCGGCCCAGCCAGGCGGAAAGCAGCAGCAAACAGCTGGCGGCCAAAAGGGAAACGCCGCCCACCCACAGGGCGGAGAACGCATTTTGGGCCAAGCCGGAAGAAGCTGGCGCAAAGACCGCTTGGGCGTCCGGCAGAAACAGGGGACAAAGGAAATAGGCCAGCAAGGCGCTCAGACAGCCTTGCAATAGCTTACGGCCCAGGTATTGGCCTAGGCGTATGCGGGCGAAGGCTAGGGATTGGACTAGGATGCAGATCCCGCCAAAGCTGAAGAAAAACGCGGCCAAGGCTGCGGTCTGCCGCAGGGAAAGGCCGGCTTCCCCCAAGGCCTTGCAGCCGGCCACCATTTCCAACATGCCGGTGAGCAACAGGCTGGGGAGCTGTTTCGGTAGGGAAACCTTGGCCAGAAGTTGGACAAGGGGCGCAGTGAGCAAGGATAGAAGTCCGGTTTCCTGGAGCAGGGCCATGAAGGCCATGAAAAACAGCATGGCCCCGCCAATGCTGAGCATGGCCGCAACCCCGGCCGCCATGGCTTCCCGGAGCAGGCGGAAAAAGGAAGGCGGGTTGGGCCTGGGCAAGGCTGGGCCGGCGGCGGGCTTGGCCAGCAGGAAAAAAACCCCGGCGGAGACCAACTGAGCGATCAGGATGGGCCAGGCCAGCTGGGGAACTCCTATGATGCTGCCGGCAAAGCTGCCGGCAATGAACATGGGGCTTACGGCGTTCAGGGCGGCCACGGCGGGGGTATGGTCTTCCTCCAGGGAGCCGGCTAACCGGGCGCCAGTGGGGGCGCCGGAAACCATGGAGACGGAATAGAGGAACAAGGGGTTTTGCATGGATATGGCCCCGCAGTTTTGCATGATATGGGCGCAGATAAAAAAAGGAAGCAGGGCGGGCAGCACCGCGTCCCGCCAAAGATAAAAGCCCTGCCGGGCCGCCTCTAGGGCGGGATCGCTATAGAGGACAAAAAGGCCGCAACACAGGGCGCAAAAGGCAAAGATGACCACTTGCTTTTTCATGGGGACCTCCCTTAGGGTATGGAATGGGCTTATCCATACATATGCGGGAGGCGAGGGATTCAGTCTAGGATCTGGAGGGGCTGGCCAAAATCAAAGGGGGCGGGTTGGGGTTGCCGGGCAGCCAAGGGGGCGATCTCCGCAGCGAAACGATCTAGCTGGAAGAAGCGCGCCTGGGCGGGGGTAAGGCCCTGGGCGTCGGCATAGCGGCAGATCACAGGCAACCGGGAGGCTTGGCATAGCCTGGCCAGCAAAGGCATGGCTTGCCGCCGCAGCCCCAGCACCCGGCAATAGAGCCCCTGGGGCAGCTGCTCCAGGTCCGCCCGGGTAATGCCCAGGGCTGCGCACAGGCAAGCCCGCTTCAGCCGGGCCATGGGGTAGCGGCGGGTCTTTACCAGAGTAAGGAGCTCCTCCATGGTGGCGGCTTCCCGGCAGGCCCTGTATAAGGGGTTTTCCAGCCCTTCCCGCACCTCCCCTAGATCGGCCAACTGGGCCTTGGACAGGCGGCGCAGGGCATAGAGCAGCACGGGGGACAGCTGGGAAAAGGTGCGTATGTCCCCCTGGGCCAGCTGCGCCGCCATATCTGAGCGCACCTGGGGGGAGAGGTAGGGGGCCAGGCTTTCCAGATCCCCTGCCTGGATGCAGCCCCGCAGGGCGGTGGCGCTGGCGTGGGGGCCAAATAGCCCATCCTGATCATGGCCGGCCCCCTCCCGGCGCAGGGCATAGGGCGTTATGGCGGAATGGCACAGGGAAAGGGCCCTAAGGTATTCCAGGCCCAATATATCGTTGGGGCCGGGTGTAACCCCTTGGGCGGCCCGCAGGGCTGCGTCCCGGGCGGCGGGGTAGCTGCCGCCCTGCTTCAGGGACGCGGTCAACGCCTGGGCATAGGCGGGGGTATCCGCCGCGTCCAGGGCCTGTTGGAGCAGGCTTACGTCCCCCAGCTCGCTGCCGAAGCAAAGGGTATCCACCACTTGGAGGCTATCCAATAGGGCGATGGCGCCCCTGGCAAAGCCTGCGGCGCTGGTCAGGGAGCAGACCGTGGGCAGGCCGATCACCAGATCCGCCCCTTGAGCAAGGGCCCACTTGGTCCGCAGGTGCTTGGAAAACATGGCGGGCTCTCCCCGCTGGACAAAATCCCCGCTCATGACCACCAGGGCAAAGTCGCTTTGGGTCAAGGCCTTGGCCTGGGCCAGATGATAGGCGTGCCCACTGTGAAAGGGATTGTATTCGGCAACGATGCCAACCACACGCATAGGATATAGCCTCCCGGAGGTTTTTCCTGAGTATACCACAGGCGGGGAGATCCCGCAAAAAAACCGCCGAAAAGGATGTAAAAAAACAGGCAGGTATGCTATAATGGTATCGTCCCGTTCTGCGGGACAAGCGGCCAACAAATATCATTTCAATCCCATAGACGCGATAGGCGAAAGGAGCAAAGCAAATGTCCGTCATCGAAACAATCCGTGAAAAAGCCAAAACCGATGTCAAGCATATCGTCCTGCCCGAGGGCAGCGAGGAGCGTACCGTACAAGCCGCCCAGCGGATCACCGAGCAGGGCATCGCCCGGGTGACGCTGATCGGCGATCCTGGGGAGATCCAGGCGGTTGCTGACAAGTTTGGCGTATGCCTCCAGGGGGTGGATGTGATCGACCCCAAGGCCAGCGCGGATTATCCCCGGTATTGCGAAACCTTCGCCAAGATGCGGGCCAAGAAGGGGGTCACCCTAGAGCAAGCCCAAAAGACCATGCTGGACCCCTTGTTCTTCGCCGCCATGATGGTATACGACGGTAAGGCGGACGGCTTTGTGTCCGGCGCCATCAACACCACGGGCAATACCCTGCGCCCGGGTTTGCAGATCATCAAGACCGCCCCTGGGGTCTCCACCGTTTCCAGCTGCTTCATCATGGAGGTGCCGGATACCTCCTATGGCCAGAACGGGGTGTTGATTTTTGCGGATTGCGCAGTGAATATCGCCCCCACGGCGGAACAGCTGGCTTCCATCGCCGTGGCCTCCGCCCAGACGGGCAAGGCCCTGTGCGGCATGGACCCCAAGGTGGCCATGCTTTCCTTCTCCACCAAGGGCAGCGCCAAGCACGAAAACGTGGATAAGGTGGCGGAAGCCACCCGGTTGGTGAAGGAAATGGCCCCGGATCTGAACGTGGACGGGGAATTGCAGGCGGACGCGGCCTTGGTGGAAAAGGTGGGCCAGCTCAAATCCCCCGGCAGCCCGGTGGCAGGCCATGCCAACGTGCTGGTATTCCCGGACCTGCAGGCGGGCAACATCGGCTACAAGCTGGTGCAGCGGCTGGCTGGCGCCGAGGCCATCGGCCCCATCTGCCAGGGCTTTGCCAAGCCCATCAACGACCTGTCCCGGGGCTGCAGCATCGAGGATATCGTATCCCTGGTGGCGGTCACCGCCGTCCAGGCCCAAAATATGTAATTACAATTACGGCATAAACTTAGGAGGAATGTTATGAAGGTATTGGTCATCAACGCAGGCAGCTCTTCCCTGAAGTATCAGCTCATCGACGTGGACAGCGGCGCGGTTATCGCCAAGGGGCTTTGCGAGCGCATCGGCATCGACGGCTCTAAGCTGACCTACAAGCCCACGGGCAAGGATTCCCACGTGTTTGAAAAGGACATGAAGGATCATGCCCAGGCCATCCGCATGGTGCTGGAAGCCCTGGCGGACAAGGATATCGGCGTGGTGAAGAGCATGGACGAGATCGACGCGGTGGGCCATCGGGTGCTCCATGGCGGCGAGAAGTTCTCCGAGCCCGTGGTCATCAACGACAACGTGCTGGCCACCATCGAAGAGTGCGTACCCCTGGGCCCCCTCCACAACCCCGCCAACCTGATGGGCATCCGGGGCTGCATGGAGGTCATGCCCGGCGTGCCCATGGTGGCGGTGTTCGATACCGCCTGGGGCCAGACCATGCCCAAGGAAGCCTTTATTTACGCCCTGCCCTATGACGCCTATACCAAGTATCAGATCCGCCGCTACGGCTTCCACGGCACCTCCCACCGGTATGTGACCGGCCGGGCCGTGGAAAAGCTGGTGGCCGCCGGCATGAAGAAGGAAGATACCCGGGTCATCACCTGCCACCTGGGCAATGGCTCCAGCGTCAGCGCCGCCCGGGGCGGCAAGTGCATCGACACTTCCATGGGCCTCACCCCATTGGAGGGCCTGCCCATGGGCACCCGTTGCGGCGATATCGACCCGGCCATCGTGCCTTTCATCATGCAGCGCACCGGTATGACCCCTGCGGAGATGGATACCTATATGAACAAAAAGAGCGGTATGCTGGGCCTGTCCGGGGTTTCCAGCGACTTCCGGGATCTGGAAGCCGCCGCCAAGGAAGGCAACGAGCGGGCGGAGCTGGCTCTGAAGACCTTTGCCTATAAGGTAAAGAAATACATCGGCGCCTATAGCGCGGCCCTGGGCGGAGTGGACGCCATCGTATTCACCGCCGGCGTGGGCGAAAACGACCAGGGGATCCGGGCCCAGGTGCTACACGGGTTGGAATATCTGGGCGTGGACACGGATTTCGATAAGAACCTGAACGCGCCCCGGGGCGAAGAGGTGGAGATCTCCAAGCCCGGCAGCCGGGTAAAGGTTTTCGTGATCCCCACGGATGAGGAAATGGTCATCGCCCGGGATACCGCCGCCTTGACTGCAAAATAATAAAGAAACTCCCCGTGTAGGGCGGTAAAAGGCCAAATTCCATATTGACAAATCCCCGCCCTGCATATACAATGAACGATGTCGGTTTTTTGAGGTGCCAGCTATGCAGTTTTCCATTGCCGCCCAGCTGAAGCAGCCAGGTTTGGTTGGCCATTATGAGGCGGACGTCCATTTGCCAGCCCAATCCTATATGGGCCGGACGGTAGCCTTCCACGGGCCGCTGCATGTGGAAGCCCGGTATGTGTACGATGGGGAGAGCTTGTTGGTGCAGGGCACGGTAACGGCCATCCTCGATTCCGTGTGCGCTTTGTGCACCAAGGAATTTCAAGAGCCTTTCAGCTTTGATTTTGAGGAGCGGTTCGTCAAAGATCCCGACCCGGAGGACGAGTGTTATCCTATGGGCAGCGAGGCGTTGGATCTGACCCAGGCTGTGCTGGATAATCTCTTTCTAAACCTGCCCCTGCAAAACCTGTGCAAGGAGGATTGCAAAGGCCTTTGCCCGGTGTGCGGGTGCGACCTGAACACGGTCCAGTGCGCTTGCGTGCGGGAGACAGAGCCCCAACGGGAAATGCCTTTCGCCCAGCTGGGCGCGCTGTTGAATCACGATAAGGAGGTGTAAGCATGGCGGTCCCCAAGAGGAAAACGTCCAAAGCCAAGCGGGATGCCCGCAGGGCCAATTGGAAGCTGTCCGTTCCCGGTATCGTGGAATGCCCGCAGTGCCACGAGGCGAAGCTCGCCCATCGTGTGTGCAAGAAGTGCGGCTATTACGATGGCAAGCAGGCTATCGAAGTGGAAAAGGCCTGATGCGTCCATTCAATAACAAATAAGGGCTTCCGTCTGTGTGGAAGCCCTTTTCCTTTGCAGAAGCAGCGGTAGATGTGATAAACTATACTATACATATATCAATAAGGACGGCAGCGTAAAGGGGTATGCCCTGCGAGCCGCTCCGGATGAACGCACAGGCGATAGCCGGCGATCCTAGCAGGAGGGAAATGCATATGAAGATAGCCGTAGACGTATTTGGCGGGGACTATGCGCCCCAGGCAACCATAGAAGGAAGCTTACAGGCATTGCAACGCTTTGCGGATATAGAACTGGTGCTTTTTGGGGACGAGGAAAAGATGCGGCAGGCGCTATCCGCCTATCCCAAGGCGGAACAAAGCCGAATTACCCTGCGCCATTGCACCCAGGAGATCTCCTGCGAGGAGTCCCCCACGGCGGCCATCCGTACCAAAAAGGATTCCTCCATGGTAAAGGGCCTGGAAGCGGTACGGGATGGGGAGGCGGTATGCCTGGTGAGCGCAGGCAGCACAGGGGCGCTGTTGGCAGGGGCTACCCTGATCGTGCGGCGGCTCAAGGGGGTGAAGCGGCCTGCCCTGGGCATGGCCATCCCCAACCAAAAGGGCGGGGCGACCCTATTGATGGATTGCGGCGCCAACACGGATTGCAAACCTTCTTATTTAATGCAGTTTGCCGTGATGGCCAGCGCGTATATGGAAGGGGTGCTGGGGGTGCAGGAACCTCGGATCGGCCTATTGAACAACGGCGCGGAGGCGGAAAAGGGCAATGCCCTTACCAAGGCGGCTTATCCGCTGCTGGCGGGTGCGCCCATCCATTTTGTTGGTAACTGTGAGGCCCGGGAGATCCTGAGCGGGAATTTCGATGGGGTGATCTGCGACGGGTTTGACGGGAATGTGGTGCTCAAATATACCGAGGGCTTGGCGGAAGTGCTGATGAGCATGCTCAAGCAAGAGCTGCTGGCGGATACCCGCAGCAAATTGGGAGCGGCCCTGGCAAAGCCCGCGTTCCGCCGGTTTAAGCGGATCATGGACTATACCGAGTACGGCGGGGCGCCCCTATTGGGGGTGGCCGGCGGGGTGATCAAGGCCCACGGCAGTTCTAACGCCAAGGCCATCTGCGCGGCCATCGGGCAGGCTAGGCAGTTTGCAAAGGCGGATGTTCTGGCAACCATGGCCCAAGGAATCGAAAAACTGCCAGATATAGAGGATTGACATCCGCAGCGGTTCAGGCTAAACTATGCCTAGCAATCATTACCTAATTGTGCAATGGAAGGATGTGTCAGCATGGATTTTGAAAAGATTCGGGACCTGCTCGCAAAGCAAATGGACATTCCAGCGGAGACCATCACCCCGGAATCCCGGCTGGGTGAGGACCTGAAGGCAGATTCCCTAGACCTGGTGGAATTGGTCATGGACCTGGAGCAGGAATATGGCCTGCAGATCCCGGAAGAAGATCTTCCCAATATCCATACCGTCGGGGATATTGTGGCCGCCCTCAATAAGTAAGGCGGATACTGGAATTGTACATGTGAAGGCTAAGCGCGGCATATCGAACCATGGATATGCTCCTGTATTTCGGTATGCCCTGTTTGGCTGTTTGGCCAATTGGCTGCGCCGGCGGGTGATAAGGGCCCGCATCTTAGCATAGGGTGCGGACGTTTTCGCATGGAGGAGAGGTGCGCATGGAAATGGATTTCCTGCGGAGAAAAGCTCTGCAGGCGTTGGAGGAAAGGCTGGGGTATACGTTTTCCGAGCTTTCCCTGTTGGATGCGGCGTTGACGCATACCTCCTATGTGAAGGGCGATGGGAAAGCCCATGAGCATAACGAACGGCTGGAGTTTTTAGGAGACGCCGTTTTGGAGCTATGCGTGAGCGAATATCTGTACCGCAATTTCCCAAAGCTGAACGAAGGCGTTATGACCCGGGCCCGGGCTGCATCCGTATGTGAAAGCGCATTGCATCTTGTTGCGCTGCAATTGGAGCTGGGGACCTGCTTGCGCCTAAGCCGGGGGGAAGAACACTCAGGCGGCCGGGAAAAACCTTCTATCTTGGCGGATGGGGTGGAGGCTGTGATCGGAGCCATCTATTTAGACGGCGGGTTGGAAGCAGCTAGGACGTTTATTTTGGGCATGACCCAGGCCCAGATCCGCGCGGCTGTGCAAAACGTAGATGCCAAGGACTATAAGACCCAGTTGCAGGAATATGTACAGAAGCTGCATAAGGGGAATGTGACCTATGAATTGCTGAATACCACGGGCCCAGACCATCAAAAGGTATTTTATATGCGGGCTGTGGTGGCGGGGGATCCTATGGGCACGGGCCAGGGAGGCTCCAAGCAGGAAGCCGGGCAGGCAGCCGCCCGGCAGACCCTGGAAATGCTGGGGGATAAAAGCCCAAATGGGGTTGAAACCAAATGGGAGAGGCATGGTAGCTAAACATTGCGACTGATCAAACTGGAACTAAACGGATTTAAATCCTTTGCGAAAAAGACCCAGATCGATATAGAGCGGGGCGTGACCGCCATCATCGGCCCCAACGGCAGCGGCAAAAGCAATATTGCAGACGCAGTGCGTTGGGTGCTGGGGGAGCAGAGCGCCAAGGCCCTACGGGGCGCCAAGATGGAGGACGTGATCTTCAATGGCACGGAATCCCGCAAGCCCCAGGCCTTTTGCGAAGTGACCCTTACCTTTGACAACGCGGACGGGGAACTTCCCACCGACTATGCGGAGGTCAGCATCACCCGGCGGGTGTACCGTAGCGGCGAAAGCGAATACCTGATCAACCGAACGCCTTGCAGGCTCAAGGACATCCAGTCCCTGCTGCGGGATACGGGAGTAGGAAAGGAAGGGTATTCCATCATCGGTCAGGGCAAGGTGGAGGAGATCCTGTCCAATAAATCCGGCGACCGGCGGGCTGCCTTTGAGGAGGCGGCGGGGGTGATGAAATACCGGGTGCGCAAGGAGGAAGCCGAGCGCAAGCTGGAGAACACCAAAAAGAACCTGGTGCGCTTGCAGGATATTTTGGAGGAGCTCGGCACCCAGATCGGCCCCCTGGAGGAGCAGAGCGAAGCCGCCCGCACCTTCTTGCGGCTGCGGGATGAACTAAGGGAGATCGAGGTCAATCTGTTCCTGTATCAGTATGATAAGCTGCAGGAGCGGTTGAAAACCCTGGAGGAAAGCCTGGGCCAGCTGGATGGGGAGCTCCGCACAGCCGGGGAGCTAGCGGAGCGGCTCAGCAAGCAGTGCGCCCAGGAAGAGGAGCAGGAACGGGAACTGAACGGCGCCATTTCGCAGATGCAGGGGCGGCTGCTTTCCATGTCTTCCGGGGCGGAGGCCCATGCAGGTTCCGTAAAGGTATTGGAGGAGCGCATGGGCAATCTAAGCCGGGAACAGGCCCGGCTGGAGGAGGAAAGCAGGACCCAAAGCAGTCAGGCTGCCGCATTACGGGCCCAGTGGACGGCTGCGGGACAGGAGCAAGCAGCGGCGCAGAAAGCGCGGGATGCCTGCGCAGCCGACTTGGCGCAGACCGAGAGGGCGCGCCAGGAAATGGAGCAAGAGATCCAACAAAGGGAGCAGGAAACCGAGCGGCAGAAAAACAGCATGATCGAGGCCCTGAACCGGCTCAGCGACGCGAAAAGCCGGATCTCCCGGTTGGAAGCCATCCGCACGGCGGTAACGGAGCGGATGGGGGAAGCCCAGGCCCAGGAGCAGGCCATTCGCCAGGAAGGGGAAAAGCTAGAGCAAGAGCAAGCCCAGCTTGCGGCTTGCTATAGCCAGATGCAGGCTGCTTACCAGGAAAAGCATGAGGCCCGGCAGGCGGCTGCGGGTCGGGTGAGCCGGCTGCAAACCGCCATCAAGGCGGTGCAGGAGGAAAGCCGGCGCATGGAGCAGCAGGCAGAGGCTGCCAAAAGTCGGATCAAGGTACTGGAGGAGATGAAGCGGGCTTACGAGGGCTATTATGCCAGCGTACGGAACCTGTTAAAGGACGCGGACCGGGACCAGGAATTGGGGGCGTGCATCGAAGGCGTCGTGGCGGAGCTGGTGCAGGTGCCAAAAGCCTATGAGACCGCCCTGGAAATGGCCCTGGGCAGCGCCATGCAGAACATTGTGACCCCCACGGACCAGGCCGCCAAGAAGGCCATCGACCATCTGCGCAGCAGGCAATATGGTAGGGCTACCTTCTTGCCTGTGAATGTGATCCGGCCCCGGACATTGAACCAACAGGAGCTAAGCTGCTGTCAGGTAAAAGGGTTTTTAGGCGTGGCCAGCCAGTTGGTTGGATATGCGGAGCGGTACCGTGGGATCTTTGAAAACCTGTTGGGCAGAACGGTATTGGTGGAGGACCTGGAAGCGGGCATGGCCATCAACCGGCAGGCAAAGGGCGCATTTCGCATCGCCACTCTGAAGGGGGACATCATCAACCCCGGTGGTTCCATGACCGGCGGCAGCACCCAAAAGCGGGAGTTCAGCCTGATCGGCCGGGAGCGGGAGATCCAGGAGCTGCAAAAGGGGCTTGCCCAGCTTGCCAAAGCCATCCGGGAGCAGGCGAGCCATACCGGGGAGATGGAGCGGGAATTGGCGGCGGCGGAGCAGGGTTTGCAGGCTGCCACCGAGGCCTTGCACGCCCAGGATCTGGAGCTGGCGGCCCAACGGGAAAAGGTGGAAGCCCTTAAGCAATATGTGGAGGAAAACCAGGAGGCCCTGGAGCGGAACCAGCGGGAATATAGCCAGCTTCAGGACAATATCGACAATATAGACCAGCAGTGCGCGGAGGCCAGGCAGGCCCAGAGCAGCTTGGAAGCGGGCAATGTGGCCAGCCAGGAGGACGTAAGGCGTATGCAGGCGGAATTGACCGCCCGCAGAAGCGAATATGCCGGCGTCAACGACAAGGCCACGGAGCAGAAGGTGGCCCTCATGGCCCGGGAGAAGGAGCTGCAGGGGTTGCAGCAGACCCGGGAGCGGCTGGAAAAGGAAGCGAAAAGCCTGGAGCAGCAGGCGGCTGCCGCCAAGGAACAGGCAGCCCAAAGCCAGCGGCAGCAGCAGCTGCTGCAGGCGGAGTTGGCGACGCTTTTGCAGGGGCTGGATGGAGAGCGCAAGGATATCGACCTGCTCACCGAACAGATCCGAAGCCTGGAAGAGGAGCGGGCGTCCCATCTGCGGGCCCTGGACGAGGCCCGGGGCCAGCGGGAGGAAGCGGCCCAGGCGTTGAGCGAGCTGGGGGAGCGGCGGCATAAGGTGGAGCTGAACCAGAACCGGGCCCAGATGGAGCTGGCCAATATGCAGGACCGGATCTGGAACGATTATGAGCTCACCTATGAAAACGCCCAGCCCATGCGGCGGGAGATCTCGGTGGCGGCGGGCAACATCCGGGCGGATGCGCTGAAAAAGGAAATCAAGGCCCTGGGGGATGTGAACATCAATGCCATTGAAGACTATCGAAATGTGAAGGATCGCTATGACGCCCTGGACGCCCAATGCAAGGATCTGACCCAGGCGGAAGCGGATCTGCAGGTGCTTATCGAGGACCTGGTGCATACCATGGAGCGGGAGTTCCAGCGGCAGTTCAGCTTGATCCAGCAGAATTTCTCCATCGTATTTGGAGAGCTGTTTGGCGGCGGCCGGGCGGAGCTGGTTTTAAGCGATCCCAAGGATATCCTCAATTGCGATATCGATATCATCGCCCAGCCCCCAGGGAAGAAATTGCAGCTGCTATCCCTGCTGTCCGGTGGGGAACGGGCGCTGACGGCCATCGCCCTGCTGTTCGCCATTTTGAAGCTGAAGCCGACGGCATTTTGCATACTGGATGAGATCGAAGCGGCGCTGGACGAGGCCAATGTAAGCAATTTTGCATCCTATGTGCGGAACTATTCCGCCAACACCCAGTTTATCCTGATCACCCACCGGAAGGGCAGCATGGAGGTATGCGATTCCCTGTACGGGGTGGCGATGGAAGAAAAGGGCGTATCCAAGGTGGTATCCGCCCGGTTTGCCTCAGTTGGAGGCTAGGCAGGAGGAAGGAAAATGGGAATCTTCGGAAAACTAAAAGAAAGCCTTGCCAAGGTGGGGGACGGCATGTTGGCAGGGGTGTTTGCCGGACCGGAACGCATCGATGAGGATTTCTATGAGGAGTTGGAAGAAGCCCTCATCGTGGCGGATGTGGGCATGGAGACCACCGAGATCCTGCTGGCGCGGCTTCGGCAGGCGGTGAAGGAACAGGAACTGCATACCCGGAGCGAGGCCCGGCAGGCTATGGTGGAGATCTTGGCCAAGGCCATGGAGCCCAAAACCCCCTTTGCAGGGGAGGCAGGGCCGGCGGTGCTGCTGATCGTAGGGGTAAATGGGGTTGGAAAGACCACCTCCCTGGGGAAGTTGGCCCATCTGTATAAATCCAAGGGTCGCAATCCCCTGTTGGCTGCCGGAGACACCTTCCGGGCGGCGGCGGCGGAACAGTTATCCATCTGGGCAGAACGGGCGGACACCCCCATTGTGAAGCAAGGGGAAGGGGCGGACCCGGCAGCGGTGGTATATGACGCCATTTGCTCGTACAAGGCAAAGGGCCGGGATCTGCTGCTGGTGGATACGGCAGGCAGGCTCCATAATAAGAAAAACCTGATGGAAGAGCTTGCTAAGATCCGCCGGGTGATCAACCGTGAGCTGCCGGATGTGCCCTGCGAATCCCTCTTGGTGCTGGACGCCACCACCGGCCAAAACGCCATTGCCCAAGCAAAGGCATTTACCCAGGCCGCCGGCTTGACCGGGGTGATCCTTACAAAGCTGGACGGCACGGCTAAGGGCGGGGTAGCCCTGGCGGTACAAGGGGTTTTAGAGGTGCCCGTTCGGTTCATCGGGGTGGGGGAAGGTATGGAAGACCTCCTTCCGTTCGATCCTATGGATTTTGCCAGGGCCCTTCTGGAGCAATAAGGAGCGGATGATGAAAACCAGGTTATTTCATAAAGGGATCTCTCCCATTCGCGTATTGCCGCTAGGCTATTTGGGCGTGATCTGTGTGGGCACGCTGTTGTTGATGTTGCCCGCCGCTTCCTATGACGCCCCGTTGCCATTCTTGGATGCCCTTTTTACCGCCACCTCCGCCTCTTGTGTGACCGGTTTGGTGGTGGTGGATACGGGAACCTATTTTACGCCCTTTGGCCAGGCGGTGGTGCTGCTGCTGATCCAGGTTGGCGGCTTGGGCTTTATGGCGGTGACCACCATGCTGTTTTTGGCCCTGCGGGCCCGGGTATCCCTCCGGGGGCGTATGCTGCTGGCGGAAGGCACCGGCTCTGGGCAAATTCAAGGGGTTGTCCTTTTAAGCCAACGCATTGTGGCCCTTACCATGGCTTGCGAAAGCATTGGCGCCCTGCTGCTATCCATCCGGTTTGTCCCGCTTTATGGCTGGGGAAAAGGGATCTGGTATGCGGTATTCCATAGCGTTTCCGCTTTTTGCAATGCCGGCTTTGACCTGATGGGCGATTTCCAATCCCTGGTCCCATTCGTGCGGGACCCCTTGGTGAATTTTACTATTATGTGGCTCATTGTCATGGGTGGCTTGGGCTTCGCATTGATCCTGGAACTGATCCGCAAACCCAAGACAAAGCAACGGATAAGCGTTCATGGCCGTACGGTATTGATCGCCACCGCAATGCTGGTCTTTGGCGGCGGTATCCTTTTCTGGCTGTTTGAACGGCATAACCCAGATACCCTGGGGGAGCTTCCGCTGTCAACCCAATTGATGGCCTCCCTGTTCCAGTCGGTAACCTGCCGGACGGCGGGCTTCAATACCATCGACCAGACCGCCCTGTGCGAGGGCAGTAAGCTGCTCAGCTTCCTGCTGATGTTCATCGGCGGCGCGCCGGCAGGCACCGCGGGCGGCGTAAAGATTACCACAGTGGCCATGCTGTTCTTTTCGGTGCGCTCGCTCATGCGGGGCAGAGAGGAGACCGAGGCTTTTGGCCGGCGGTTTTCCCGCAACGCCTTAGCCCGGGCCTTGTGCATTTTCCTGTTGGCCATTGCCTTCCTGTTTGTGGGGGCCATGGTCATGTCCCTGACAGAACGGGGAACTGCCTGCGGAAGCATGGATTTTATCGATAAAATGTTTGAATTGGCTTCCGCCCTGGGCACCGTGGGCCTTACGGTGGGGGTTACGGAAGTGGCGGGCGTTACCAGCCGGCTGGTGTTGTGCGTGTTGATGTATCTGGGCCGGGCTGGCTTGCTGACCATTGCCTTGGCCTGCGGCCGGGAGGACGCGGAATCCGCCATACGCTATCCCCTGGGGGAGATCATGATCGGCTAATTTATAGAAAGGTTGGGAGCATATGAAAAAGAGCATTCTCGTATTGGGCTTGGGCCGGTTCGGCGCCACGTTGGCCACTTCCTTGTGCCAATTGGGCCAGGAAGTTACGGCGGTGGACGCCAATGCCGCCCGGGTAGATGTGGTGAAGAACTTGGTTACCCATGCTTTGCAGGCGAACGTCAGCGATGAGCGGGCTATCTCTCAGCTGGGCGTGCGGAATTATGACTGCGTGGCTGTGTGCATCGGTGAAGATATACGGGCATCGGTATTGGCGGTGGTGATGTGCAAGGAATATGGGGCTAAGTATGTGATCTGTAAGGCTAGCGACCATCTCCATGAAAAGCTATTGTATAAAACCGGCGCGGATAAGGTGTTTCAGCCCGAACGGGAAGGCGCCGTCCGGCTGGCCCATTCCCTGGCCTCTCAAAGCGTGTTGGATTTTATCGACCTTTCCGATGAATACAGCATCAGCGAGGTGCGCCTGCCCGCCTCCTGGGCGGGGAAAACCCTTTCTACCCTGAACGTGCGGGCGGTATATGGCATCTCGGTGATCGCCCTTCGGCGCAGAGGGCAGATCGTCATTACCCTGGACCCCAATGAGGCGTTGGAGGCGGGGGATGAGCTGGTGGTCATCGGTTCAAACGAGGCTTTGGCGAAGTTGGATGCAGTAAAATAACCCTTGACTTTTCCCGGAAGATGGATATAATGGATAAGGTGTAAAGGTAAATACCTTTACACCTTTTGCGTAAAAAACGTATTCTACCATCCACGGAGGTGGGACCATGCAGGCACATGTGGAGCTGGGTATGCTGCTCAGCCGGTATGGCGCCTTATTGACGGAGCGCCAGCGGGCCCTGCTATCCATGGCGGTGGATGAAGATCTTTCCCTAGCCGAAATTGCGGAGCGGGCCGGTATATCCAGGCAGGGCGTTCGGGACGCCATCCAGCGGGCTTCGGCCCAGCTGCACGCCTATGAACAGGCGCTGGGTATGGAGCGAAAGGCCTGGGCCATACGGGAAAAAGCAAAGGCCTTGGCTGCGCTACCCTGCGTGCAGGAAGACGGAGAAGCCCAGGGGCTGATCCAGGACATAATGGAGATGATGGACGATGGCATTTGAAGGGCTTTCCTCCAAACTGCAAACTGTATTTAAGAAGCTGTCCGGCCGGGGCAAGCTGAGCGAAAAAGACGTAAAGGAGGCCATGCGGGAGGTCAAGCTCGCCTTGTTGGAGGCGGATGTCAGCTTCGCGGTGGTCAAGAAGTTCATCGCCCAGCGCGATCTGGATGCCGCGACTCGCTATGTCCCACCTGTGGTGACCCCGACGCGTGCCGGCGGCTTCGACCAGAAGATCGCCATCATCGGTGCCGGTCCGGCCGGCCTGTCCTGCGCTTTCTACCTGGCCGAGAAGGGCTACAAGCCCGTCGTGTTCGAGAAGAACGAGCGCCCGGGCGGCATGCTCACCTACGGTATTCCCAGCTTTAAGCTGGAGAAGGACGTTATCGAGGCAGAGGTCGAGATCATTCGCCTGATGGGCGCCGAGTTCCGCTATGGCGTCGAGGTGGGCCGCGACGTGACGCTCGCCGAGCTGCGCGAGCAGGGCTTTAAGGCCTTTTATGTTGCCATCGGCTGCCAGGGTGGTCGCCTTGCCGGTATTCCGAGCGAGGATGCCGAGGACGTGACCGTGGCTGTCGACTTTTTGCGCGAGGTCAACAGTGGCAAGATCGATGCGCTGTCCGGCCGCACCATCGTGGTGGGCGGCGGCAACTTTTGGCGCGGCCGCTCCAGCGGCGAGATGGAGC
>ERZ506979.450-NODE-450-length-26759-cov-3.703340_pt1 | contig 26759 bp, 20 predicted proteins | sample MGYA00512887_ERZ506979 | MGnify/ENA metagenome assembly ERZ506979 | reverse complement strand
CAATAGCCGAACCCCGTTCGCGTCGGTAGATTCTGATTTTCTAACTTAACTAAGTCCCAGCCAGAAGGCGATTTTGGGAGCGTATCCCATGATGAAGATGATCACAATCAGCACCGGAATGCCGTAGGAAACCCATATACGGGACCAGGCAGGGAACTTAATGCCGATGCCGGTGTCTGCTTCCTTCAGGAAGTTATCCCAGCCCCAACCGTAACGACGTGTGCAGAACAGCACAAACACCAGTGCGCCCAAAGGCAGCATGTTGTTGGACACAATGAAATCTTCAATGCTTTGGATATCGCCGATAGCGGGAATGGTTACCCCTGAGAGTACGTTGAAGCCCAGCGCGCAGGGAAGGCTCAGCACCAGCACCAGAATACCGTTAATGGCAACCGCGCGGCGTCGGCTGATCTCCCATTTGTCCATGCTGAAGCTGATGAGGTTCTCGAATACCGCAATAACCGTGGAAAGTGCGGCAAAACTCATGAAGATGAAGAACAGCGCACCCCAAAGGCTGCCAAGAGGCATTTGGGCGAATACCAAGGGCAGCGTTACGAATACCAGCGAAGGACCGGAATCGGGCGTTACTCCGTAAGCAAAGCATGCGGGGAAGATGATAAGTCCTGCAAGTATGGCAACTACGGTATTGAGGGCAGTTACCGAAACCGCTTCGCTCATCAGACGTCGATCCTTATTGATGTATGAGCCGAAGATCTCCATGGCAGCAATGCCCAAAGAAAGTGAGAAGAACGCTTGGCCCATGGCTGCGTAAACCGCTTCTCCGAACGTTGCTATGCCGCCTTCAAACATACGGCTGAAATCAGGAATAAGGTAGAACGCGATGCCCTCTGCGCCACCGGGTAGGGTGGTAGTGCGGATGCATAAGATGATCATTACCACAAACAGGATGGCCATGAGCCATTTGGTGATGCGCTCTACGCCTTTCTGGAGGCCTAGGCTGCATACGGCAAAACCGATTGCAATGGCAGCGATCATCCAGCCAATAAGTTCGCTTGGGTTGGCAAGAAGCGCGTTGAACACGTTGCCTGCCACTTCGGTGCTTGCACCGTCGAAGGTTCCTGTTGCCATCTTGGGGATATAGGCAAGCATCCAGCCAGCAACAGTGGTGTAGAACATCATCAACAGCATGCAGCCAATGTATCCCCACCATGAAAACCAATGGAATCGACGTTTTGGTTCAAGGATGTCGAAGGCTTGCGCGGCGCTCTTTTGGCTGGCGCGACCTACGGCAAACTCCATAACCATAACGGGTAAACCAAGGATGACCAGAAACACCAGGTATAGGAGCACAAATGCTCCTCCGCCGTATTCGCCGGTGATGTAGGGAAAGCGCCATACGTTGCCGATGCCGATGGCGCAACCAGCGGCGATGAGGATGAAGCCGATGCGCGATGCGAAGTGCTCACGCGAGCTTGCGGCATTTGCCGCAGTATCAAATGCTTTGTTAGTCATAGGTGATAGTCCTGTAATCAGATTAATGCTAAACGTCCAAAATTCTATCATGCATAACACGTTCAGGAAGTGAGCGCTCAGCGGGGAGAGTTGAGAAGGTCGCGTTGGGTCCTTGGAGGGCGGATTGAAGCGTGGGTAGTTCTAGGCGTGTTGCCTTGATGACGATATCCCTTTCGTGGCGAGGTGATATGCGTTTTATAAAGTGTGAGTCGATTCAGCCAAGGTGCTGGTTTGGTTCTTTGCCGATAATCCCGTGTGCAGCAAAAAGCCCCTGGATTGCTCCAGGGGCTATAAAGCATGAAAACAGCCTCTTGAGTTTTCGCTATTTTGCCAGGCCAACTTCCTTGAAGTAAGACTCAACATCGTCTTGCCAGGTGGGAAGTTCGGCTCCGAACATTTCCAGCATCAGGCTTTCGAGTTCGACCTGCTCTGCGGTGACCAGATCCGATTCGGGCACCAAAATAGTATTGGCATCGTAGCCGCAGGTGTTGAGAACGTGGGAGAGGAACTCATAGCGGCTTGCCATGCCGCGGCTGGTAACGTGAAGCACGCCGGTTGCCTTGCGGTTGATGGCTTTGATCAGGAAGTCAACGTAGGTGGAAATCGAGGTTGGCGAAGCAAGCTGGTCGGTGCGTGCAACAAGGGTTTTGCCGGCGGCTGCAGCGTCAAGTGCGTCTTTTACCTGTCCGCCGTCGATGCTGTATACCCAGGAAGAGCGGATGATGAGGTGGTTGGGCGTGGTGTCGCGCACCATTACCTCGCCTGCGCGCTTCGACTTTCCATAAGGGGTTTCGGGGTGGGGCGTGTCGAATTCATTGGCGGGTTCCGCCATGCGTACGGGGAACAAGTCGTCTGTTGAGATCTGTACCATAAGGGCACCAACATTATTTGCGGCAAGTGCAACATTGCGAGCGCCAAGAGCGTTAACTTCGTAGGCATGGATGCGGTTGGACAGGCCGGTTACCGCGCGCGAAATACCTGCGCAGTTGATAACCACATCGGGACGCAGGTCCTGGGCGAAGGCTTCGATGCGCTCGGGGTCGGTGACCATCAGTTCCTTGTCGGTGCCAACAACGGTGCAATTGTACGTGGCCTTTAAGCGCTTGACGATTTCGCGACCCAGAAAGCCTTTGCAGCCAGTGACCCAAATGGTTTCTTTGTAATCCATATCGTTCCTATCGTAGAAGTGCGTTGTGAGTAGGGCAGTGGCTGGCGCATAAGCGCCAGCCCTGTGATTTTAACGCCAAATCGTCGGTTGATGTGGCGTAACGATAAAGCTTAGGCAGTTGCTTTCGTTCCTTTGTTCTTCTTGCCGTGAGCAAGCTTCTGGTAAGCGAATACGCCGAATACAAACAGGAAGCCGATAGCGTTGATACCGAGTGAGGCTATGCCGTCTGCTTCGGACATGGGAATCATGATGGCAACGCCGGCGACAATAGCGAGTACTCGCAGTACGGGATTGATCTTGCCGAACAGGTAACCCTGAAAACCGGCGGCAACGCCGAACAGGCCGAACAAAGCCATAGCCGTGTTGAGGACGACCATGTAGGGCTCAACGGGGACTTGCATGATAAGGGCAGGGCAGAAGGCGAACACGAATGGAACAATGTACGCCGCGATGCCCAAGCGCGATGCGGTTACAGCGGTCTTCATCGGCTTCGACTTTGCAATAGCACTGCCTGCGTAGGCTGCTAGGGCGACAGGAGGCGTAATGTCTGCCAGGATGCCGAAGTAGAACACGAAGAAGTGAGCGCATACCAGCGGCACACCCAATTGAATCAGGATGGGAGCGCAGGTGGCAGCCATGATGCAATAGTTCGCCGTGGTGGGAACACCCATGCCCAGAACGATGCAGCAGAGCATGGTGAGAACCAGGCCGATGATAAGGAAGTCGCCAGCAGCAAGAACGATTGCGTTAATGAGCATGGAGGCCAGGCCGGTAACGGTGATGCAGCCAGCAATCATGCCAGCAAGGGCGCATGCTACGGCAACGGCAATGGAGTTGCGGGCGCCTGCAGCGAAAGCATCGGCTGCGGTCCACAGAGCTGTTTTGCAGGTTTCGAGCAAGACGCTACCGAAGGTGTCTTCTTCGGTGCGCTCTTCCCAGTTGGTGAGCAGGAAGTGGATGAAACCGATAACAAATGCCACGAAGATTGAGATGGCGGCAGATACAGCCATGGTATAGATGCCGGCCGATACGATCCAAACAAGAACGACAAGAGGAATGATGAGATAGCAGTTCTTCAGCAGGTAGATCCAGGTGGGAAGCTCGTTGAAGGGGATGCCCTTCAGACCACGTGCCTTTGCTTCCAAATGTACGGTGCAGAAGATGCCGCCGAAGTACAGAAGCGCGGGAATAATAGCGATGGTGGCAACCTGAATGTAGGGGATACCCATGTATTCAGCCATAAGGAAGGCGGCAGCGCCCATGATAGGAGGCATGATCTGGCCACCCGTGGAGGATGCCGCCTCAACAGCGCCTGCGAATTCGGGACGATAGCCAGTCTTCTTCATCATGGGAATGGTCACCGAACCAGTGGTAACGGTATTGCCAACCGAAGAACCGGAAACCATGCCGCACAGTGCAGAGGAGATTACGGCAACCTTTGCCGGGCCGCCGGACGACCAGCCAGCCAGGCGGTTTGCGAAGCTGATGAAGAAGTTCGCGATGCCGGTGCGCTCAAGGAAAGCGCCGAAGATGATGAATAACACAATGTAGGTGTAGCACACGTTGGTAGGGGTGCCGATAACGCCGCTGGTGGTGTAGAACAGCTTCTGCACGATGTTGCTCAATGCGCGATACGCGTCTGCACCATGGCTGAACTGCCAGTAGAAGGCGTAGATCAGCAAGCAGCCCACCACCACGATGATCGGGATGCCAACGCAGCGGCGGCAAAGCTCGATAAGCACAGCAATGCCGCAGATGCCCAGAACCACCTCGAGGGTGCCAATACGGGTGCCCATCATCATGATATCGACGGCGTTAACTGAGAAGTACACGAACGACCCAGCGCCTACCACCATGAGGACGATGTCGTACCATGGGATGTGGTTGGGGGAGTGGCCCGTTTTCTTAACCGGATACATCAGATAGCCGATGATGATGACGAATGCTAAGAAGCGTGCTAAGCGAGTTTCGGCCTGTTCGACGCTGAACAACGTCATGAGTAGGCAGTATACCGAAAACAGAACCATCACCGAAGCGATGACGGCTTTCGGAACGCCCTGCCAGATGCGCGTGTTCGACTCGCGGTCGTACTTGCGCATGACCTCGTCGACGTTGACGTCCTCGTTGGAAGGTACAACGGTTTCATCTTTTTTGACGTCGCTTTTCTTCCTGATGTTCATCTTGTCTGTTCCAAATATGCTCATAGCTCTCCTTAAGGGGGACGATTTGCACATGCTTTGGGTGCGAGGTGCGTTTTTGCAACGATATGCGGCAAAAACGCACCTCGCGCACAAAGCTCTGAGCGCTAAAGCAGGGTCGCAACGATATTCGCTGCGACCCTGGCTGTGCGCTCTGCCGTTAAAGCGTACGGCTTGCCTATTAGGCGATTAAGCGGTGGGAACCTCTACGTTCTGCTCCTTGAAGTACTTGGCAGCACCTGCGTGATAAGGAACAGAGGTGATGGAAGTAGCGGTTTCAAGGTCGAGTTCCTTGTACTTAGCGTGTGCGTCAGCGTTGTTCTGAGCGCCGTCGAACAGGGACTTGGTGAAGTTGTAGACGTCGTCTTCGCTTACGGAGTTGTTAGCAAGAACAACAGAGAGAACGGAAACGGTGGTGGTGTCAGCGTCCATGCCGCTGTAGGTTCCAGCGGGGATGGTTGCAGCTGCATAGTAGGGAGAGGTTTCCTGAAGCTTGGCGATGTGCTTAGCGTCCATGGATACCAGGTATGCCTGCTTGGAGGTGGAAAGGTCGGTGATAGCGGTGGTGGGAGCGCCAGCAACGATGAATGCTGCGTCAACCTTGCCGTTCTTCAGGGAGTCGGCGGAGTCAGCGAAGTTCTGATATACAGCGGAAATGTCCTTTTCAACATCGATGCCATAAGCGCCAAGGATGTCTACTGCGTTGAAGTAAACGCCGGAATTTGCAGCGCCAACGGAAACGGTCTTGCCCTTCAGGTCGGCAACGGACTTGATGTCAGCGTTGCAGGTAACGATCTGAACCTGCTCGGGGTACAGAGCTGCAACAACGGAGAAGTCCTTGTAAGCTGCACCGTCGAAGAGGTTGGTGCCGTTGTAGGCATAGGTTGCAACGTCGGTCTGGCAGAATGCGAGTTCTGCTTCGTTGCTTTCAAGGGACTGGATGTTTGCCTTGGAGCCTTCGCTGGAAAGAGCGTTTACCGTGATGCCAGCGTTGTTGGTTGCGTACTGGGCAAGAACGCTACCGTAAGCGTAATACGTGCCAGACTCGCCACCGGTTACGAAACGCAGCTCCTTGCTGCTCTTGCTGTCGCTCGACGAGCTGTTGCTTCCGCAGCCAACCAGTGCGAGTGCCATGCACGCGGCGCAAGCTGCAACGAAAATAGCCAGAAGCTTTTTCTTCATGTCCTTCTCTCTTTCTTTTACGTTTTTCTGAAAGTGAAAGTCTAACCTATCGGTGTTGGGTTTGCCCGATCTTGCATAAGGTTGCGATCGCAAACCCAACATCGAGAGCGTTCGGGCTTTCGTTGTTTGACAATTTTACGTGAACTAACCGTTTATTTTTTGTAAAAGCATGATTAATTTTGTTATGCAACAAAATTCATTGGATAGCGGTATTCTGTTAACGATGAACGGCATGTTATGTTTTGCATGCTGGGGTACGCTCGGTGGGTTGGTTCGACAATCGTTGTTGCCGTGTTGGGTTTGGTCTCGAAGACGGCCCTTCATCCGGCTCCGCTAAGCGAAAGGGCGCGCGTTTTTTGTGTGCCTACCTATACTAATAGCTTCGTAATACGTAGTAAGGAAAGGCAGCTATGGCGCGCGAAGGCTGGGACTGGTTTATAAAGCTTGCGGAAAACGAGAATTTCACGAAGGCTGCCGATGAGCTTCAAATCTCGCAGCAGACGTTAAGTGCGCGTCTCGTTTCGCTTGAGCGCAATCTGGGGGCCAAGCTGGTGGTGCGTGGTACTCCTATTTCCCTTACCTCGGCAGGTAAAGTGTTCTTGCTGTATGCGCGTGAGCAGCGTCAGGCTCAGCAGGACATGATTCGCCAGATCGGTGAAGTGGCTGGTGGCGGTGCGGGTGTGTTGAAGGTGGGCATTTCCCACACACGTGGCAGCTATCTTATGCCCAAGGTGATTCATCGCCTTTCCGAAGAGTTGCCAGCGGTCAGCGTGAAGCTTATCGAAGATACCAACCGAAATCTCCTGCGCAGTGCTGAGCGTGGCGAGGTTGATGTCGCTATTGCGCGTTTCGAGGGCACGTGCCCCGGCGTGGAGGTCGAACCTATTTATAAGGAAGAAATCGTCTTGGCGGTTCGGTCCGACGTGCTTTCGAAGGCTATGGGAACCAGCTCTGAATCAGCTATCAGCATCCTGAAGGAGGAGGGCATCGGCGCGCTGAAGAAGTGCCCCTTCATCCTTGGATCGGTTGATGATATATCAGGGCGCGTCGCCTATTCTGAGCTTCGCAACGCTGGTATCAAGCCTCGTGTCGTGGCTACCAGCGGCAATATGCCTACCTTGCTTTCCCTGTGCTCTGAGGGGTTGGGAGCGGTATTCTGCCCTACCGATATGCTCGATTATTCCCCTATGGCAAGCCCCGATTTGCTGCGTATCCCCCTTTCTTCCCAGTCGAGCTACACCATCGAGCTGGGCATCCCATCGCGTTCCGAGCGTTGGCAGGTGGTCGATTCTTTCCGCCGCATTCTGCTGGAGGTTACGGCGGAAAAGTAATTCCTCTTCCGTCAAGCAAATCGGCAGTTGGGCTGCTCTCTTAAAGACGGTTCAGTACATGGGCGAAATTCAAAGAGGCTAGTTGCATATTGGTTTTTGAATAAGCCGTGCGCCGTCGGTGGTCGGCGTAGCAAGATCTTGTTATCTGTATTTCATTGAGCCCGGAGCAATGTTTTGCTTCGGGCTCTTGCTCTTTAGGGGCGGTGTTTGCAAGAGTGCAGGGTGGCGCCTCTTGTCATTGTTTACCCCTCGATGCGGATTAAGTCGACATTTAGCTGCGTTGTTCTATTAGTCCACAAATGGGGAGTTTCTGTAAAGGGATTGATGGATGAAGGGCTATCCGCGGTAGCAAGATACAATAACTGGGTTCTGTGTGTTCGGTATCTGCGCGCTCGTTGTTTCAGGGGCGCAGTTGTGATTGTTATGCAAGGAGGTGTTCCTCAACGTGAAGAATGCCCTACGTGTTCTAAGGCGTGACTATCTGCGTTTGCTCAAGGCGCCGGCTGCTCTGGTGGTCGTGTTCGTCTTGGTGGTGCTGCCCTCTCTCTACACCTGGTTCAACGTAGAAGGTTTTTGGAACCCTTACGACAATACGGGAAACATCCGTGTGTGCGTGGTCAACGAAGACGAAGGTGCCTCAACCGACATAATGGGAGACCTTGATTTGGGCAGCCAGGTGGTTGATCAGCTTCGCGACAACGATCAACTCGGTTGGACTTTCACCGATCGCGATACCGCTATGGAGGAAGTGAAATCGGGGAAAGCCTATGCGGCGTTTATCATTCCTTCGGATTTCAGCTATGACGTCACTACGTTTCTGACGGGCGACATCGCTCAGCCAAAGCTCGAGTATTACGTAAATGAAAAAGCGGGTGGTGTTTCGACCAAGGTTACCGACACGGGCGCGAACACCTTGGATGAGACCATCAATTCCACCTTTGTCTCTACGGTCAGCGGCGTAGTTGCTGAAGAAATCGATGGGGGTCTGAAGCAGGCTGAAGGCAATATCGGCGATGCGCGAACCTCTATCGAAAAGCAGCTGGACAAAGCCAACGCCTCGCTTTCCGACGCGCGAAACGCGGTTAGCGATTTGTCATCTGCCTCGAATGACCTTTCCTCTAAGACCAGCGATGCAAAGAACAAGCTGCAGGGAGCCAAAGGCGATATTGCAAACTTGAGTCAGCAGCTCTCAGAGGCTTCCAGCTTGCTTTCTGAAACCCAGCAGGCGCTGGGTCCCTTTGTAGTTCAGATGACGGGCGTGTTGGATCAGTCTTCCAATCTCGCTTCTCAGGCTGCTACTAACGCAAACGCTGCTGTGGGCAAGGTTAACGAATCTATTTCAGGCGCAGAGGGCACGGTTGATGCAGCGGTTGCCCAGGGCGAAGCAACGGTGAAGATGAACACTGCCATAATTGCCTCGCTGCGGTCGCTTGAGCAAACGCCCGGTTTGAGCGATGAGACGAAGCGGGCCATCGAGGAGTCCGCCAAGACCCTTGAAGCTCAGAACAACTCGCTGCAATCTGCCGTTGCCGGCGTGAAGGATACCTATCCAGCTTTGAAAGCGGCATCGAACGATATAGCTTCGGCATCCGAAAAAGTGAATACCGCTTTTCAGGGGACGCTTGAAAACACCGACAAATACCGCGGTACGCTCACCAGCGAAACGCTTCCGGCGCTAAGCGATAGCACTACAAAACTCTCGAATGCTCTTTCGGGCCTTTCGACGGCGGTGTCCAACCAGTCGCTGCTTATTGACCAGTCCATGATTGCGCTCGATCAGCTTAATTCTGCGCTTCAGACCACGGCTTCTGCGCTCGGTCAAACCGATGGCGTGCTTGCTGGCTTTCAAGATGATATCGATACGGTTAGAACCGATCTTGTTGCCTTGGGCACCGCTAACACTTTGCGGGATTTGCTTGGCGAAGACGGCTTGAATCCCGACAAGATTGCCGACTTCATGCTTTCGCCGACCGAGCTTCAGACTGAAGAGCTGTATTCGGTTAATGCTTATGGTTCCGCAATGGCCCCATTGTTTATGAACATGACGTTGTGGATCGGCGTATTCATGCTTTTGGTCATTTTGCGTCAAGAAGTCGACGATGAGGGCATTCCCAATCTTTCTTCGCGCGAACGGTACCTGGGCAAATGGTTGTTCCTTGCCCCCTTGGTTTCTCTTCAGGCCGCGGTGTGCTGCGCTGGCAACCTGTTCTTGGGCGTTCAGGTGGCAAGCGTGCCCCTGTTCTTCTTGACGGCGATGTTTGCATCCTTAACTTATCTGTGTATCCAGTATGCTCTCTCGGTGTTGCTGCAGCATGTTGGCAAGGGCCTCTGCATCATTCTCATCTTTGTGCAGATCCCAGGCGCTACGGGTCTGTATCCCATTGAGATGACTCCCGATTTCTTCCAGGCTGTGTATCCGGTATTCCCGTTCACGTATGGCATTAATGCATTGCGCGAAACTATTGCTGGCTTTTACGGATTGCAGTGGCTTGGTGAAATGGGGATGCTGCTGCTCTATTTCTTGGCGTTCTTCGCCATTGGCTTTCTGCTGCGCCCTTACCTCACCAATGTGAACCGTATGTTCAGCAAGCAGATTGCTGCGAGCGATATCCTGAATGGCGAGGAAGCAAAGCTTCCCGCGCGTCGCTATCGAATGGATCAGCTGTTCCGTGTTTTGGCTGACAGACAAGAGTATCGCAGTCAATTGGCAGAAAGCGCCAAGCGCTTCATGGGCTTGTACCCACGCCTGAGGCGCGGTGGTTTCTTCTTTGGCTTGGCGGTGCCCGCCATCGTTACTCCTCTTCTTTCCCTCTTGGGCTTCGAGAAGGTGATCATGCTTACGTGTTGGTTGATCTGGCTGGTTGCCATCATCATCTTCCTAGTTGTGATCGAATTCATTCGCGATCGTTTGGCTCACGAAGTTGCTCTTGACGATCTGTCGGATGATGAGTTGCGAGAGCTGTTTCAGGCGCGCGATGGCGTTTCGAGCTCTCCGGCTCCGCAGCCGATTGATCTGAAAGGCGGGTTGAAGTAATGAAAGTGATCCGCCAGCTTTTTGTCGATGACATGAAGCGTATCTTCAGCAACCTGATTACCGGTCTTATCGTTTTGGGCTTGGTGTTGCTGCCTTCTATTTTCAGCTGGTACAACGTGCTGGCATGCTGGGACGTGTTTCACAACACTGGCAACCTGAAGGTTGCGGTGGTGAATAACGATGAGGGCTATCAGAGCGATTTGGTTCCCATGAAAGTGAACATGGGCGAGCAGATTGCCAGTTCGTTGCGCGCCAACGAGCAGATGGATTGGATATTCACGGACGAAGATGATGCTATCGACGGCGCAAAATCAGGTAAATACTATGCGGCAGTGGTTATCCCCGAAAGCTTCAGCAAAGACATGATGACGTTCTATTCGGGCGAATCGGACCATGCAGACCTGATTTACTACAGCAACGAAAAGAAGAACGTGGTTGCTCCGAAGCTTACCGATCAAGGTGCCAGCAAGGCGTCCGATATGGTGAACCAAGTATTTGCCAAAACGCTCGCCGAAGTGGGCATGAACGTTGCTTCTTCGTTGCTGAAGTATTCGGATAATGCCAATGTCGACAGTCGATTGGGCGATTTAGCGAACCATGTAGACACTATGGGCGGTCAGATGTCCGATGCTTCGCAGACGCTGAGAACCTATGCTCAGGTACTCGATGCCTCTCAATCTTTGGTAACGGGGTCGGCTGAGCTTTTGGGCCAGGCGGGTGATTCTGCGGCTCAGGTGATGGACTCTGCCAACCAAGCAAAAGACTCCGTCTCTTCCATGGGAGATGCCCTGAAAGCGTCAAATGCCGCTTTGGGTGAGGCTATTTCCAACAGTGCTGCCGGTTACGAAGGGGTCTCAAGCGCGATCGATCAAGCCTTCAGCTCCGCCAATACCCTTGCGGGTACCTCTGCGAGCAGCTTGGACAATCAGGCTTCTTCGATTGAGGCTCAGGCTTCGCAATTCGAGTCTCTGGCAAATCAGGTAAGAAGTTTGGCAAATTCGCAGAGCGATCCCGATTTGAAGGAAACGCTCACGCAGCTTGCTGTGCAGCTGCAGGCCTCTGCTGATTCCCAGAAAGCGTTGGCGGACGGCTTGCGTACGGCTGCTGATTCCATCAGGGCCGATGCTTCTTCGGCTCAAGCCGAGCATGACAAGGTAAGCGCTCTTGCTGCTCAGGCGAAGAACAGCGTAGGCCAGCTTTCCGAGGACTACAACAACACCATCAAACCTCAGCTCGATGCCTTGATGGATCAAGTTTCCGCTATGTCCGGCTCGCTTTCCTCAAGCGCATCAACGCTTGGTTCGGTGGGGGACGATCTGCAGAATGGCGCCGATTCCCTCGCTGGTCGCATTGCAGCGTCTAAGCAGAAGCTGCTCGACACGGCATCCGATTTGGATGATTCAGCGCAAAAGCTCACTTCGCTTTCCACCGCTATGCGTGAGGCCCTTTCTTCAGGTGACCTTGAGCAGCTGCGCACGGTGCTTTACTCCGATCCGGACGCCCTTGCCTCGGCATTGGCGGCCCCTGTGCAGCTTGAGCGCAATGCGGTATTCCCGGCAGACAATTTTGGTTCTCAGATGGCTCCGTTGTACACCACGTTGGCTTTGTGGGTTGGCTCGTTGTTGTTGGCAGTTGCTATCAAGGTGGAGGTGTCGCGCAAAGCTCAGATAAAGCTGGGGTATCCAAAACTGCACCAGCTGTTCTTGGGGCGTTTTGGCGTATTTGCCTTCGTTTCCCTGTGTCAAACTACAGTTTTGGCTTTGGGCAACATGCTGTTCCTGCAGGTACAGGTGAGCGATCCATTGCTTTACCTTATTTGCTTCTGGTTAGCGGGTTTGGTGTTTACCTTCATCATTTATTCGTTGGTGGTATCGTTTGCCAACTTGGGTAAGGCTATTGCCGTCTTCCTCCTCATCATCCAGGTAACCTCTGGCGGAGGCAGCTTCCCGCTCCAAATGCTGCCCGATTTCTTCCAAGTTCTCAGCCCCTTCCTGCCGGCAACGCATGTTATCAACGCTATGCGTGCAGCCATGATGGGTGTGTACATGAACGATTTCTGGATAGAAATCGGCTTGCTGCTACTGTTCGTTGTGCCGTTCCTGTTGCTTGGATTGGTGTTCCGCAAGCCTTTGATGAAGTTCCTGAATTGGTATATCGAAAAAGTAGAGGAGTCGAAGCTGGTTTGCTAATGAGCCCAGTAACGTAGAGGTCCTCAGCTTGTTCAAATAGCAAACCGCCCTTCGTTTCGTGCTGACGCAGAAACGAAGGGCGGTTTCTCGTTACCGGCTTTTCTAGGCGCGTTGTTTTCCGGTGAAAGAATCTATGTCGATGCAGTAGATGTTTGTGCGCGCCAGTGCTTGGTCGGTAAAACCGGCGCTGGCTCCTGGAGCCAGATGGTTCATGATACGGGTAAGCCCGTAGCGCTTTGCGTCGATGCCTTGGATTCGATGAACGGTGCCTGTGCCCATGATGCTGCGATAGGCGTAGGAATAGGCGCAAGCATAAGGGCCCTCTATTACGCCGTCTTCGATATCCATCTCGATGGCAACGCGCGGTTCGCGATTGAAAAGCTCTGCCTTGCGCCCCTCGGATGCCGAGTGCACCCATAGCGCCAGGCGTGGGGTGGGGGCATTGTTGGCAGGGCTTTCAGGGTCTGCCCAGTCGTAGCCGAAACTCATGGGGACGATGAACATGCCCTCTTCATCGAGTGCGCCGATGCGTACCGTATGGCAGGCTTCGACAATGGCGTGAAGCTGGTCAACGTTACGTACTTGGCGGCTTGCCTGGCGCATTGGGCGATGCATCGGTGCGGTTTCCATGAGTCCTCCTGTGTTTTGATTGCCATGATGGTATCAGATGCTCTTCGTATGGTGGGTGCTGGCGGATGCTCTTTTCGCGCAAGGCGTTTCGGTGCCGGATGGCGTAGTTTCGACCTGCACGTCGTGAGATTCCAGCTTTCCTTAAGGCGTTGTTTTTATGAAATGGCGCAGCCTCGATAGGGAGAGGGTATCTGTTTTTGCAGGTAGGCTTAGGGTCGGTAGAATTCCGATAGGGTAATAAGGAAATAAGCGCGCCTGTACTCGGATTCGGGGTTTTGTGCGTGGTATTCTTCTGTGATGATGAAAGTAACGCTTGGGCTTTCATCGCTCTGAGTCTGAGTGTTTTTCGGAGTATGGCCGCAAGGCCGTCCGCTAAGGAGGTTATTGAATTGGTAGACGTAGAAGAGCTGCGCCGCGCACCTATCGCCATTTTGGGTGGTGGCGCTGTTGGCAAAACCTGTGGTGCCGACTGCGCGTTGGCTGGCCAGGAAGTTCGCATTTGCGACCTGGACCCGTTCTTTGACAATGCGCTGGGCACGGTTATGCGCACGGGTATCACCTTGCAGGACAAGGCTCCCGGAACGCAGACCAAGTACGGGTTCCGTCGCATGGGCAAGGGCGAGTTCGCCCTGGCAACCAATTCCGTTGCCGAAGCGGTGAAGGGTGCCAAGCTCATCGTTGTTGGTATTCCTTCTATTGCTCATGAGGTTTTCTTCCGTGAGCTTATTCCCGTTCTGGAAGACGGCCAGATCGTCCACATCATTCCCGATAATTATGGCAGCTTGAAGCTTCGCAAGATGATGCGTGAAATGGGCTGCACCAAGAACGTTATCATCGGTGGTTGGTCAAGCGCCCCCTATGGCACGCGCGTAGACACTGAAGGCGGCGTTGCCAAGCCCACTTGCTCGTTGGTGTATCGTGCCATTACGCTGCGCGGTGCCGCGCTTCCCGCAAAGGACACCGAAGATTTCGTTGAAAGCTCGAAGGCCCTGGGCTGCTTCGATGCCATCACCGAAGGCGATGGTGCAGTATGCGGCGATACCGTTATGGACATCGGCTTCTCCAACGTGAACCCGGTTATCCATGTTCCCGGTACGGTTTTGGGTGTATCGACGATGGAAAACTTTGGCACGGTCCTGGACAAGAACATCCACGACTACTCCATCTACTCCCATTCTTTCTGCCCCTCTATTTCCGAAGTTCAGTATCAGTTCTATAACGAGGAAATTGCTCTGGCGGAAGCTATGGGCGTTGGTATCCAGCCTTTTAAGAAAGAAGTGTTCTACCAGCGCACCAGCGTTCTGGGTGAAGAGTACATGGGCGAGGGCTGCAACGTTCCCTTCGAGGAGCAGTGGGAAGTCGGTTTTGCTACCGGCCCCTTCACCATCAAGAACCGCTATGTAACCGAAGATGTTCCCGTTGGTTGCCATGTGTACCATGAGCTGGGCAAGAAGTTCGGTGTTCCCACGCCGATCATCGATTCCATGATCGTTTTGGGTGGCGTTATGAACAAGACCAACTTCTTCGAGACCGGTCTTACCTTGGATGAACTGGGCATTGGCCATATGACAAAGGAGCAGATGCAGGCTTATCTGCGCGAGGGCGAATACGTAGCTCCCGAGGGCGAGTAAATGAGCAATTGGAAAAGCGCATACGGTGCGCTTGAGACGAAGGCGGAGGTTCGTGGCATCCACGGGCTTCCGCCCCGTAGTTTTTCGGGGCAGGTGCTCGGCATCATTGCCGTGAAGCTGGATTACCCCAAGCTTCCGGGCAACGTTGCCAATGCGTGCACCTTCAACTATCCCGTGAGCTACGAAGTGGTTGATTTCGAGATAGAGCAACTGTTTGCGGGTGACCCCGCCATTAAGCAGATGATCATCGAAGCCGCCAAGAAGCTGGAGGCGCAAGGCGTGCGCGCCATTATCGGCGCATGTGGTTACTTCGCCCATTTCCAGAAAGATGTTGCGGCGGCAGTTGATGTCCCCGTATTCATGTCCAGCTTGTGCCAACTGCCGGTTATCAAAGCAGGCTTTTCCCAGGCGGGCTCTATCGCGGTGTTTGCCGCCGACGGCTCCAGCCTGAATGACGATTTGCTTGCTCAGGTTGGCAGCAGCACCGAAAGGCTCATTGTTCAGAATGTGGGCGATATGGAAAGCTTTGCTCCCATTCGCTGGGGTGGACATGAGCTTGATAATGGCAAGCTTACCGATGATCTATGCAGCTTAGCGAAGGATTTGTGTCAGCAGCATCCTGATATTAAGGCCATCTTGCTTGAGTGCAGCGACTTGCCTCCTTATGCGGCGGCAATTCAGAAGGCAACGGGTTTGCCCGTGTTCGACTTCATCACGCTTGCAAATTGGGTTGCCAGCGCCGTTCTACAGAAAACCTATACCGGTTGGTTCTAGCCGACGAAGGCGGAGCGTCGTGTTTTAGGCTCGTGTTCCCAAGGCGATGGTAGGTGTTTTGCCGAATGCGCCCTTTATGGGCGGAAGCGAAGGCGCAAGCAGCGCTGTTGGCGGAAATGCCTACCCTTGCAAGGGGGCGTTGACGGCGAAAGGCCCTCAATCTAATTCACTACGCAAAACAGAGAAGGACCGGCATTGCCGGTCCTTCTCTTAGCTTGGAGTGTCGCAAAGGAGTCTGGTTTCTTTACGACAGGATGGTTAGCGTTTCAGGTCGATGTCGGTAAGCTTAACTTCCTTAGCTTCCTTCATGGCTTCGCTCATGTTATCGGCAAATTCGATGGTATTAAGAACCGTTTCGACTTCCGCCTTATGATCTTCGAAGTTGTTGACGTCTATAGACACGCTTCCCTCATTCACCCCGGTGATGAAAACGGAAGTAGTTCCTCCCGAATGTTTGTAATCGCCGGTCAACCAGGTTTTGTCGCCGTAGGTTACAGGGTCATGTGTCTCCCATTTAAAAGACCCGCTGTAGCGATCTTCGTATTGAGCGAGCAACTCTTCAGCTGTCATTTTCTTTTCCCATAACGGGATGATTCGATCGTTGTTGGAAAATGTCAGTTGGGCTTTGTTTGCGTTGTCGCCGGCAGAGTTGCTGACGCTTACGCCTTCGGGAACCTCAACCTTAAACCAGATGAAATCCGCTTTCTTGTCCGCAGGCCCGCTTCCTCCGCAGCCAACTAAGGCAAGTGCGGCAACAAGGCTTATGCAGAGGGCAAGAAGTGCGATAACTGCTTTCTTCATGATGATGTCCTCCTCTTCAGTCTGTTTTGAAAACGGGCGGAACTCGATTGCGGCTCCGCCCAAGGGTGTTAGTGGATCTTCAGGTCGTCAGAGCTGACTTCCTTGGCTTTGTCGTATGCTTCGCTCACATCATCTGCGAACTTTACCGATTTAACGAAGCTCTGCAGGTCTTTGTCGTTGATGTCGCTGAATCCGCGGGCATCAACGATGCCAACACGTCCATCGGGCAGATCGGTGCAGAACTGGATCTTTGGCTTGCTTGCCTCGGTGTTCTGAGCAACCTTCCAGGTGTAGTTGCCGATCTTCATATCGTCCAGCTGTTCTGAGCCGGTGCCTTCCCATTCCATGAATGCTTGGGTAATTCCCTGGGCGTCCTTTACGCCGTTCCAGTTGACGCGAAGCTCTTTGCCTTCATCGGTCTTGGCGAACGATACCTTTGCCGCATTGCTGCCAAGGCTGGTGTTCAGTTCGTACTTATCGGGCACTGCCGCCTGGTACCAGGTGAAGTCAGTTACTTTTTGTGAGTTACATCCCACAAGGGTGAAGCAGAGTGCAAGTGCGCATGCTGCAATTCCTAGAAACTTGAGTTTCATTACCGTTCACCCCGCTATTCCATCTTCTTGAACTTCATTTCGGCACCCTCGACTTCGATGGATATCATCCCATCAGCTAGCTTGCCATCAATCGAATCGCCCATGGCTGTCATCTTGAAAGTGGTAGCATCCTTGGGCTCCCAGTTGCCCTCGGCTGTTTCGCCGAAGTACTCGAGAACCATAGTTTCGTCTTCATTGAGGGACAGCTTTACTTCCATACCCCATGCTTTAAGCATGGAGATATCGCTCTCGGAATAGGTGGTATCGCCTTCGGTCAGGCCTGCCAGCTCCCAGTCGCCCTGGAAGTTCTTCTTGTACTGTTCGGCTCCGGAATCACATCCCACCAGTGCAAAGCACAGGGCAAAAGCGCATACCAGAACTGCGATGATCTTCTTCGTTGCCTTCATTGCAACCACATCCTCTCAGACTCCCTCGCCGCTATTGCGGCTAGCTATGTTTGTCATCGTGGTTCCATGATGACGCGAGAGGAGCATTGAAAGAAGTGACCTACGGCTCAGTTAAAGAGTGTTTTTGAGCCATGTGTCTCAAAAACAAAACAAGGTATTGATCTGGTGATTTATCTGATTGGTTTTGCCTTGTAAACGGTGGGTGAATTCCAAATGACGAAAGGTGGATACCTATGGTTGCCGATGATCTATTTGTCCATTTTCGGAACGATAAGACCCTGTGATACCGCATGTACGGCAAGGCGCAAAATGCTGTCGTAGCCCGTTTTGGCCAAGATCTCAGAAATGTGGCGTTTTACTGTTCCTTCGCTTAAATACAACTCAGCTGCAATTTCCTTACGCGTTTTTGCTTCGCAGACCAATCGTAGGATACTGATCTCTGTTTCATTGAGTGCCGAAGCGTCCGAGAAGATGCTCTGGGTTGCATTCGGGAAGGTGGAGTATCCGTTGGCAGTTGAGCGAATAATCCCTAACAACTCTTCGGTTCCAACGTTCTTGTATACAAAGCTGTCAGCCCCCGCGAGCTTTGCCTGCTCGATGAACGTGATCTCCGGCATGCCTGTCATGATTACGATCTTCGTATCGGGACAGGCTTCTCGTATCTGCTTTGCTGCGGCAATTCCGCTCGATCCGTTTTCTGTGCAGACGTCCAAGAGCGCAAGGTTGGCATTCGTTTCGCGCACTGCATCGAGTGCGTCTGCCGCATCGGGAAGCGCGCAGGCAACCTGCATGTCTTCTTGCAGGTTGAGCGTGCATGCGAGCGACTTGCGGAGGATCCCCTGATCTTCAACGATGACGATGGTGATCATGATGGTGCTCCTTGGTGCGGAATGGTTGCCGACAAGGTGAAAGGCGTCAGCAAGTTTACTTCAAAGGTACCACCGAGGGCTTCTGCCGCTCGGCGCATTTGGGGCATGCCGCAACCATCGGCAATCGTGCTTGCGGCGCCTGCTCCGTCATCGAAAATGGTCAGGTTCGATTCCAATGACGTGGTTGTTATGCGAACATAGACGTTTTTAGCGCTGCCATGCTTGAGCGCATTGGTTGCTGCTTCTCGAATTATCCCAACAAGTGCGCTTGCCGAGCTGGGGTTTTCGGGCAGCGTACCCTCTAGGTGGATATTCGTGCCTGCCAGAGCGAAGGCTGATGCGAGAGCGGCAAGTTCTTCTTTTCCTTCCGGTGCGGTACGGGCAAGATCGGTTGTGATATTGCGCATAAGTCGGGAAATGTTTCGGGTGATTTCCGGATTGTCTATATCTGACTCTAGGTAGTGATGGAGTATGGTCATTCGCTGCCCAATGGAGTCGTGGACGCGCGTTTTCATGACGAGCGACGCTTCTTCGGCAGCAGCCTCTTCCAACTGTGTCAGGGTTTGCTCTAGTTTGCGATTCGACTCTCCAAGCTCTATGTTGGCGAGGTGCAAATGCTCGTTGAGGTCTTCTTCGAGTGTGACGTCGATGGCTATGATGCGCTCGCATAGTGTGCGGTGTAGCGTCACTTCGTCATGCATGAAGAGCCTGGTTTCGTTTGGTGATACGGCAAGACGAATCCCTTCGGGAAGCAAGGCGTCGCGAACGTGATTGCCTGCGGTAGCGCGCTTGGTTAATTCTGGCCAGATGAGGGAGCCCTCTGAAAGATCAGTGCCCAAGCCGAGCGCCTGCAGGCACGATCGCATGCTTTCGTTCATGAGGATGATTGCACCATCTCGATTAGTGCAGAGAATGCCTTCGGGAAGTTTTTTTACCGCTTCGCCGATGGAGAGCTGCGTGATCGCAGAGCTGCGGTGCTTAATGTCCATAACCAGCGCAGACGACACACGGAAAAGAAAGAACGAAGCATCCAGGACAGGAATGAGCCAGCTATTGATGCCAACCGCTTCGATGAAAGGCGGGGTGCAGATGGTAAGAACTATGAGTTCGAGGGTCATTACGGGCTGGCGATGGGCAAAGGCGAGCGCAAGACCCAAAGCAAGCGCAATAGCGTTGATCCACATCATGGGTTCGATGGGAAACGAGATCATTTTCATGCGAAACAGTAGCGCACCGTGGTTTGCATAGGCGGAGCATACCGTTGCGCAGGCGACAAGCAGGTGAGCAAGGAGAAGAGCCTCGTAGGCAACAGCCCCGCGCGGGTTGCGATTTTCTTTTCGTGTGGCAACAAAGAGCACATGGAGCATCTGCCCGACCATAAGCCCGAACAGCAGAACGATAAGCGCAATGAGAACCACCGATTTTATGTTGAACAGGTGGCTCATAGGGCGCTTTCCTTCAGCTCGATTTTGACGGCGATTTCATCGGCCTCAATCTGATGGCAGATGCGGATGCCTGCTTTGGTCAGACTGTCGCAGAAATATCGTAGCGAAGGTTCGAGTATTTGACATTCTTCGCATTGCAGGACGATGCGAACCATCAAAGCATTGCGCTCATCGTTTTCCCCGAACAAGAGCAGGGTGGGGTTTTTGACCGAGAACGCCAGTGAGGCGAAGTCGTATGCGCAATCGTACAGATGGGCCATGGTGGTGGGCGATAAAGGATTGATTAAACGAAAGAGTGCGGCGCTTTCAATTCCCATGGAACGGAAATCTGCCGCTGCTTCGGTAAACACCAGTTCAACTTGTGCCTGGGTGAAGGAAACCCCCTCACGTTCGGCGACGATAAGGCTTCCTTTGCGCTTGCAGTAGGCGACAAGGAATTTAACTCGGGTCAGGTTTTTGCGCCTGATGGCTGCGCTTTCGGGCGAGTCGTCTTCGGGAAGATCTTCGATAAGACGGTTGATCTCGGCGGTTTTCTCCGCCAATGAATTGCTGATTTGTTCGAACAGGTCACGTTCCGCTTCTCGTAACGCAAGACCCTGGCGAATGGTAGCGCTGCGTTTCAGCAGCTCGGATGTATTGATGAGTTCCTCTTTTTGCTTTTTGAGCGCAGATCGTCTGGCGTCGGTTTTGCTTACATCGATGGAGAGTAGTGCTGTGCCGCCGCTGATGCCATAGGCGCGTTTGAGGGTATGGGGGTTGCTTGGGACGCGGAAGTCTATGGTCGTGCCGTTGAGCGTGCCAAGTTCGGTTACCTTTTCTGCGGTTTCAGGCGAAAGGGGCTTTGCTTGTGCGGTTGAGTAAGCAAGTTGTCCATTCCTGGTCAGCACTTTCAGGTCGAAAGGTAGTTTGTAGAAGGCTTCCCGATACCACGCATAAGAGGGAAGGATTCCTGTTGCGAGAGTGATTTCGACGGCTACGACAATAAGGATGGTATAGGTGAGTGCCAGGTTGGTGCTGAAGAAGTGAGCGTTTCGAAGGATGTAGAGCAAACTGTAGGCAATTGCCAAGCCTGCGATAATCGCCAAAGGGGCAAAAGAGGGACGTAGCTGCTTTCTTGCGGCAGGGAACAGCAAGGCAAAGAATGCGCCGTAAAGCAGGACGAACCAGCCAGCAACGAGCCAATAGCCCCACTCGTAGTGGTAATTACCAATCCAACCAGGATCGTCAAAGCTGAATGAAAATACTGCATGGTGGAGGTTGTTCGTAAGCACGAACAGGGCAAGAAGAGCGCTTCCTGCGAAAGCGATGGAGCGTGCAGTTTTTCCTGTCTTGGTGGTATCGAGGCAGGCGGCGCGGAGGGCGCAGGCAGAGGCCAGTGCGGGAACAAATAGCATGGGAATGTAATAGAGGTACCAGCATATAGAGGTGCCCAAATCACTTTTCATAGGGTACTTCACGATAACGTCGAGCAGCCAAAACGCCAAAAGGGCAGCGATGGTAACAAGCTGGTTGCGGATAGTGGCGTCGGGGCAGCGCACATAGAAGGAAAACGCCCATGCGGCAAGCGCCGGTCCCAGCAGTACCATGAATCCTGTTGTGCTCGAAGGGCCGAGGCCGAGACCGGAAAACGAAGGTGGTTTGCTGGGAAGAAAGATCTCAGCGCAAATGAGGAGGGCGAATGTCGCTGCGGCAATGCAAGCAGCAACAATTAAAACCCGACGTTTTGGGCTGCTTTGCGTATGCCGTTCTGGATTCCCCATAATCTTCCTTGCCTCGATACTTTCAAGTATAGGGGAGAAGCTCGTTACTGCGGTTGCAGGGTGAGTTAACGGACGTCGTTTTGCGTTCGGTGTCGGGGTGTCTTTGGGCATCGTTGGTGGAATCTGATTCTGGTTATGGTGAGGAATAGGTGCCCTCTTCGCTTGATGCCCTATGTCTCGGTATCGTTTTCTTGGGTACAGATTCTATCTAATGAGCTCTTTCGAAGAGGACATCGTTAGCTGCTAGACTGATTGCGAAAACATCTATTACTTTTGGAAAGAAAGCGAGTTGGCATGGTGGCGGAATCGGGTAATGGCTTGACGCACGAAGAGATCCAGGCAGCAGAAGGCCTGTTGCGCTTCATAGAGGAAAGCCCCAGTGCATTTCACGCGGTATCCGCTTTGCGTGCTCGGTTTGATGAAGCGGGGTTCGTTTATCTTCCTGAAGCACAGGTATGGAGCTGCAAGCCAGGAGGGCGCTACTACACGGTGCGCAATGGGTCGAGCATCATTGCCTTTAAAGTGGGTGGTGCCGTATCGGAAGGCTATCATTTTCAGATTGCCGCTTCGCATTCTGATTCGCCCCTCTTCAAAATCAAGGCTCATCCCGATCTGGAAGGCCCTGGTTCATATAGACGCTTAAACGTTGAGGCATATGGTGGAATGATCGACTACACCTGGTTCGACCGTCCTCTTTCCCTTGCGGGCCGCGTTATGGTCCAGATAGAGAATCGCATTGAGGGCAGGTTGATCTCGCTTGATAGGGATGTTGCCCTTATTCCGAGTTTGGCGATCCATATGGATCATGGTGTGAACAGTGGCTTTGCTCCAAATCGACGGATCGACTTGTGCCCGCTGATTTCCGCGGGAGCGCTGGAGAAGGAAGCGCTACAGCTGCTTCTTGCCAATGAGCTGGATATCCATCCTGATCAGATCTTGGGCTATGACGTGTATTTGGTGAATCGCCAGACGCCTTGCATCTGGGGTGCGGCCGACGAATTCATCTCTGCCCCCAGGCTCGATGACCTCATGTGCGCTTACGCTTCGGCTGAAGCGTTTTTGCAGAGTTCTAACGATTCCAGCGTTTCGGTGTACTGCTGCTTCGACAACGAAGAGGTGGGGTCCAATACCAAGCAGGGCGCGATGTCCACGTTCTTGCCCGATGTGCTGATGCACTTGAACGGAGCCTTGGGCGGCACAGACGAGGGGTATCGTCGCGCATTGGCGGGTTCCCTGCTGGTAAGCTGCGACAATGCCCATGCGGTACACCCCAATCATCCCGAAAAGAGCGATGAAGGTAATCGTGCTTATTTGAATCAGGGCATTGTTGTTAAAGAGGCAGCAAACCAAAAGTACTGCACTGATGCGTTTAGCAGTGCCGTGTTCTGTGCGGTGTGCAATAACGCCAGCGTACCGTTCCAGCGGTTTGCGAACCGCAGCGATATGGCGGGTGGCTCAACCTTGGGCAACCTGTCCAACATACAAGCAAGTATGCATGGCGTTGATGTGGGCTGCGCCCAGCTTGCCATGCATTCGGCGTACGAAACCGCCGGCGCACGCGATGTCATGCTTGCCACTCGTGCGTTGTTGGCTTTCTTCGATGCTGACATTCAAATAAGCGGAGCCGATTCCGCCACGCTGCGTTAAAGACGCTGTGCTGGTCTCCTTTGCTTATTGGGAAAACGGTATCCGCCCCCTATTTCTCCGCCGAGGGGGGCGAAGGCTAATCGGAATGGTGCAACCGCTCGATCGGGATTAGCTCCTTCTATCCCGTGATCCGCCAAAGGAAGTGTTTGTTTGTATGTCTTGGGTAATGGCCGCCGTTGCCTCGGCGTTTTTCGCGGGCATAACTTCGATTTTGGCCAAGTGCGGCCTTTCCGAAACCGATTCCGATGTTGCCACGGCGCTGCGTACTTTGGTGGTACTGGTGTTTGCGTGGGCTATGGTTGCCGTGGTGGGTTCGGGCCATACTATCGCTCAGATAACTCTGCAGTCTTGGTTGTTTCTTGCTCTTTCTGGTTTGGCAACGGGTGGTTCGTGGATCTGCTACTTCAAGGCGCTTTCCCTGGGCGACGTAAACAAGGTTGTTCCCGTTGATAAATCCAGCACTGTCATTGCGGTACTGTTGGCAATTGTGCTATTTGGCGAAACGAACCATTTAGAAGTGAAGCTTGTTGGCACCGCGGTGATTGCCGTGGGAACCCTCATGATGATCGAGAAGAAACAGGGGGCTTCAGGAGGACAAAGCCGTGTCTGGTTGGCGTATGCGCTGTTGGCTGCGGTGTTTGCTGCCCTTACTTCGGTGTTGGCGAAGGTGGGTATCGAGGGCGTTGAATCGAACTTGGCAACCGCCATCCGCACTTGTTTTGTGCTGGTGATGGCCTGGACGATCGCGGCAGGCAAGGGAAAGTTGTCGCAAGTGCGCCATGTTGATGTGCGGGAATTAGGTTTCCTGGTGGCATCGGGCATTGCCACAGGTGCTTCTTGGCTGTTCTTCTATTACGCGATTTCTGCAGGTCAAGTAAGTGTTGTGGTGCAGATAGACAAGCTTTCCATCCTTGTTTCCATTGCCTTTGCTTGGATTGTATTCGGAGAGCGTCTTACGCCGAAATCGGGCGTAGGTTTGGCGCTTATTGTGGCGGGTACGCTCGCTATGAGCATTTGGACATGATTGGGAAGATAGGGACAGGTCCTGTTTTCCCACTCGTTCGTGGCACAAAATGGGACGTTTGTTGTGGGTTCCGTCGCGCGCAATTCCTCGTTTCCTAAGTGGGAAAACAGGACCTTTCCCTATATTCCCACTTAAGGGCGCAGTCTGCAGCATGTGCAGAAGTGCCTCAATATGCAACAATGCCCCAGCCTGCATGAGTTTGCGGATGCGGGCTGGGGCGCCTTGCTTTAGGAGGGCTGCGCCGAGTGCGTTTGATGGTGCTTAGTATGCTCCAGAATAGAATCTGCTCAAAATAGTTATTACTTTCATCTGGTTATAGACCCGATCTATGGTGAAGAGGCGGCTCATTCTCCTTGGGAAAATAGGGAAAGTCCCGTTTCCCCACTTAAGAGACGGGGCGCCTCGTTCCCGGCGACTTTTGCCAGCGGTTGTTTGTAACTTATTGAAGCGGTTAATCCATCGTGCCATATTGGTTTTTAAGCAAAGGCTAATTGTGCCTTTATGAAATCCTAAAAGGGGATGTCTTTTTGGTCATTGTTCTATAAAGAACGCGTAACTGAATAGAACGCTTGTGGTCCATTTCGCGGGTGCTTATCACCGATGCGAATTGGAAATATCGTCTTGAAATGGCTTTTTGTTTCGCGATTTGTCTCCAGCTCATGAGGCTTATTTTCCTGTAGCCATCAATGGGTGCGGCTCATGTGCTGCTACGTTTTTTATTGCGCGCTTCGTTCAGCTTATTTTTTTGATTCGCCAATACGTTCTTTATAGAAAAGGAAATAACCATGCAGTTCCCAAAAGCGAACAGCTTCTCGCAAGATATTGTTTTGTCCAAAATAATGGGGCCCAATCCACTCAAGTTATGCGAAGAGATGATTCTAACTGCCAACGAGGTTGTCGGTAGTGAGACTACTTCTTCAAGTTCCGTCGTGTTGGATTTGGGCAGTGGGACCGGAATAACCACAGCATTGTTGGCCAGGGAGTTCGGATGCGTGGCGTACGCTGCTGATCTTTGGAGCAACCCAACCGAAAATATGCGTTTTTTCGAAACCCTCGGATTGACCAATCGCCAAATCGTTCCCATCAAGGCCGATGCTTCGGAAGGGCTGCCTTTTGCGGAAGAATTCTTCGATGCGGTGGTGAGCATTGATTCGTATAACTATTTCGGCCGCAGCGCGGAGTATTTGGATGCAAAGCTTCTTCCGTATGTGAAGCGTGGTGGGATCGTCGCACTGTGCTTCCCTGGCATGAAGCAAGATTGCCACGAAAATCCGCCGGCATGCCTGCTTGAGTCGTGGACGCCCGATCAGCTGGATTATATCCACGATATTCCCTGGTGGAAGGCTATTTTTAAGCAATCGGAAAATGCCGACATCTTAGGAATGCGGGAAATGCAGTGCACGGAGGAAGCTTGGGCCGATTGGCTTTCCTGCGACAACGAGTACGCAAGGTGTGATGCTTCTGCCGTGAAGGCTGGTGCGCTCGAGTACCTTAACACCATCATGGTGGTGCTGCGTAAGAGTTAGCGCTCATGCGGGACGGGGAGCTCGGTTTGATTCCGGGCTCCCCGTTATTAATCGCGGAGAGTTGTTTGTCGCGCGCTTCGGACCCGAATGCTTCTAGGCTAGAAGTTCGCCCAGATGACGGCATGCTTCGGCTGCTTCGTCGTCGGGGTAGTCCTTGGCAATTACGGTCTCGACGGGTTGTACCCCAGCCTCTTCAGCGCGCTGCACCCAGTAGTCCATCCATTCGCCATTGTTCCAGTCGTACGAGCCGAAGAAGCCAACTTTTTCACCTGCCATCAGTGGCTCAACCTCGTCATACATAGGCAGGAATTCGGTGTCCTCCAGCTCTTCGTCGCCCATGGCGGGGCATCCGAAGGCGAAGGCATCGAATTCGGCTACACGCTCAACGCTAAAATCCGCCGCTTGGATGATAGCGGCGTTGCCGCCGTTTGACTCGACGCCCTCAGCTACGAAATCGGTCATGGCTTCCGTGTTGCCAGTACCGCTCCAATATACGATTGCCACGTTGCTCATGAGTTGCTCCTTGTTTTTTGGGCCGACGGGGTTACTGATTTTTGGTCGGCCGCGCCATTGGTTCAAAAAGCAAGTTAGCATAGGCTAACTTATAGTCAAGAGAGAGTTTGCTAAATGGTCGACTCGGAATATAGGGACAGGTCCCATTTTCCCACTTTCTGTTGTTGGTCGCTGGCCCTGGCTCAAACGCTTATGCACTTTACTGTCGTAATGCTAGCGCGTAGGCTTTGATACGAACATTCATTCTAGTAACAGTATCATCAAGGAAAACGCTACGTGTACTGCGCAATCGTTGTGTTAGACCACTTTGGATAAGTGTCCTGCACGCAGTACACGCGACGGGGCCCCGGTTGCGACAATTCCATCATCAGGAGAGATGGAGGTTGCAATGGAAGACGTGCTCACCCAGCTGACGAGGCAGTTCCTCCCGCAGATGACGGCTGCCGAGAAGAGCAGGGTCCTGAGATCGCTCAAGGCGCTGATAGACGCGGAGCTTTTCGAACTCGCGGCAAGCGAGGGGGCGGAAGACGATCCCGACAGAGCCTGCCCCTGGTGCGGCTCCCC
>ERZ506979.449-NODE-449-length-26794-cov-8.109017_pt1 | contig 26794 bp, 26 predicted proteins | sample MGYA00512887_ERZ506979 | MGnify/ENA metagenome assembly ERZ506979 | reverse complement strand
CGCGCTCCATGCGGGAGAAGCCGATGCGGAACTGGTTCTGCAGCAGCTCGCCCACCGAACGGATGCGGCGGTTGCCCAGGTGGTCGATGTCGTCGGTGGTGCCGATGTCATGGCCCAGGCAGTTGACATAGTTGATGGAGGCCAGCATATCGTCGATGATGATATGGTTGGGAACGAGGTCGGACGCGCGGGCGCGGATGGCCTCCTTCTTCTCTTCGTCGGTTTCGCAGGCATCCAGGATTTCCCGCAGCACGGAATAGCGCACCCGCTCGTGAATGCCCAGCTCCGCCACGTCGAAATCCACGTATTTGCTAATGTCCACCATGCCGTTGGAGACGATCTTGACCTCGTGACCCTCGCCGTGATCGTCCACCTGGACATAGGCCACCGTCACGCCGGCGTCTTCCATCTCCATGGCGCGGGCGCGATCGATGAGCTCGCCCGGCTCGCCCATGACCTCGCCGGTGTTCGGGTTGACCACCGGGCGGGACAGGCGGCAGCCGGCCAGCCGGTTGGAAATCCCCAGCTTTTTGTTGTACTTATACCGGCCCACACGGGACAGGTCGTACCGGCGGGGATCGAAAAACAGGCTCTCCAGGTGCTGCTGGGAGTTCTCCACCGTCAGCGGTTCACCGGGGCGCAGCTTGCGGTAAACCTCCAGCAGAGCTTCCTCGGTGTTCTTGGTGATATCCTTCTCGATGGTGGCGTGAATCCGCTCGTCGTCGCCGAAGAAATCCAGCAGCTCGGCGTCGGATCCCAGGCCCAGGGCCCGCACGAAAACGGTGATGGGCAGCTTGCGGTTTTTGTCGATACGGACATAGAACACATCGGAGGAATCGGTTTCATATTCCAGCCAGGCGCCCCGGTTGGGGATGACGGTGGCGTTGAACAGCTTCTTGCCGGTGGTGTCGTAGTTCATGCCGAAGTACACGCCGGGCGAACGCACCAGCTGGGAGACGATGACTCGCTCCGCGCCGTTGATGACAAAGGTGCCGCTTTCCGTCATCAGGGGGAAATCGCCCATAAACACTTCGGATTCCTTGATTTCGCCGGTTTCCTTATTGAGCAGGCGGGCGCGCACCCGCAGGGGGGCGGCGTAGGTGACGTCCCGCTCCTTGCACTGCTCCACGGTGTATTTGGGTTCCTCGTCCAGGCGGTAATCGATGAATTCCAAAACCAGGTTCCCGGTATAGTCGGTAATGGAGGACACGTCGTTGAAAACGTCCCGGAGGCCCTCCTCCAGAAACCATTGATATGAGTTCTTCTGCACCTCGATGAGGTTGGGCATATCCAGCACCTCATTGATTTTTGCGAAGCTCATGCGAACATTGTTGCCCAGCTTTACCGGTTTGATATTCGCCATAGGCTCGATCACTCCTGTTCTTTGTATTCACGCCGGCCCGGCAGGAGGCCGGCCGCCTGTTCCGGGGAAAAATCACGGCGGGTGGAATAGCCCGGCGGACAAAGGGAACAAATATCTAAAAACTTGCCAGCAGATACTTGCCAATTGTCGCATGTTGTGCTATACTAAATCTATTCCCAGGCATATCTCCCCATGATTATGCAGTATACTATAATACATCATAGAAATTGGATTGTCAATTGCAAAGTTGCAATTTGGCGATTTTTTTTGTTTTTTTATACCGATATCCAAGTGTTGGCAGAATATGGAGAAAAAATACGGCGCCGCGTGACTTTGGAACACGCGGCACCGTTGATATTTTCTGATTAGTAACCCAAGAGCAGCATGCGGCTGATGGCGGCGAACTCCCGCACCCAGTAGCACAGCAGCAGATAGGGCGGCGTATGGCAGGTGCAGGGGCCTGCGCCGGTCAGCCCCGCCCTCCGGGCAAAGGCCTGGGCGCGGTACTGATGAAATTCCTGGGTGGCGATGACCACGGTGGGGCTGAGCCGATGCTCCTCCAGGATCCTCTTGGAGAACTGAATATTTTCAAAGGTATTGGTGGATTTGTCCTCCATATACAGACGGCTTTCGTCCACGCCCTTCTCCAGCAGATACCGCTTCATGGCCTCCGCCTCGGAAATATCCTCGCCGGGGCCCTGGCCGCCGGAGAGGATACAGGCGGCGTCCGGATTGGCATCCAGGTAACGGGCGGCGGCGTCCAGCCGCTGCGTCAGCATCAGGCAGGGGGTTTCCCCATAAACGGCGGCGCCCAGGACGATGACGGTGGCGTTTTTCGGGGCGGGACGGGCCGCGCCCCGCAGCATCATCACGGACACCACGATGAACCAGACAAGCAAGATGGCGACCAGCGCCATCAGAACGATCAAAATAACCCGCAGCCCCTTTCGTTGCCAGATATATTGGAGTATGCGCCGGAAAAAGGGCGTCCAAACACAGGCGGCCAGGCCCAGAGCGCTGGCCGCGGCGGGAGCGACCACCCCAATATTGATGACGCGGCCCGCCAGGGGCAGCAGGGAAACAAGCAGCAGGAGGGCAAAAAAGACACCCAGAAGAATCCGGGGCAGCCGCCCCCACTGCCGGCGGGGACGGTGGTGCCGTTCAGTTATTTGACGGGTTCGGCTCATGAGACAGTCCTCCTTGGACGCGGGTGATACATCCAGTATAGCACAGCGGCGCGGACCGCCCAAGAGGCCGGGGGGAAAATTCAGGAAGAGTTAAGGATCGCGTAGGGCGGTTTGGCCACACCGGCCCAGGCCGGGCACAAAAAAACCGCGGCACGTTCGTGCTGCGGTTTTGATGTTGGCACCTGCTTATTTTCCCGGGCCGCTTCCAGCCAAGTATTTTCAGCGCAAGTGGGCTTAACTGCCGTGTTCGGGATGGGAACGGGTGTACCCCCACCGCCATCGGCACCAACGAGATAAGAGTATACACGATGTTTTGACAAAATGCAAGCCTTTTTTCGAAAAAAATAAAATTATTTTTTCAGCGCTTCCCATTCTGCCGGCCGAAAGCCGGGGATGACCCGCTCCTCGGTCACCGCCAGGGGACGTTTGACCAGCATGCCGTCGGAGGCGAGCAGAGAAAGCTGCTCCTCCTCGCTCATGGCCGGCAGCTTATCCTTAAGGCCCATGGCCTTATACACCAGGCCGCTGGTATTGAAAAAGCGCTTAATCGGCAGGCCGCTGCGGGCGATCCACGCGGTCAGCTCCTCCTTCGTGGGGTTATCTGTCTTGATATGCCGGGCGGTATAGGCCACCCCGTTGTCCTCCAGCCACCGCTTCGCCTTCTGACAGGTGGAGCAGGGCGGGTATTCCAAAAACAACACGCTCATGGTTCCTCCTTATTCGCCGATGATTTTGATAAGCGCCCGCTTATCCCGTTTGCCGTCGAATTCAAAATAGAAAATCTGCTCCCAGGTGCCGAAGTCCAGGCGGCCGCCGGTGACGGCCACCACCACCTCCCGGCCCATGACCGTCCGCTTCAGATGGGCGTCGGCATTGTCCTCAAAGCCGTTATGCCGGTACTGGCTGTATGGCTTTTCGGGAGCCAGCTTTTCCAGCCAGACCTCATAGTCGTGGTGCAGACCGCTTTCATCGTCATTGATGAACACGCTTGCCGTAATGTTCATGGCATTGACCAGCAGCAGCCCCTCTTGAATCCCGCTCTCCTCCAGGGCCTGGCGGACCTGGGAAGTGATATTGACCAGGCCACGGCGGGCGGGCAGATGAAAATGCAGCTCCTTGCGGTAGGATTTCATCGCGGCACGTCCTTTCTTTTTTGGCTATTGTACCCGATCGGCGCGAAATGCGCAAGTGGGCGGAACTCTCCGGGGCTTGTTCGCATAGCTTGTACTGTAGGAGGTGATAACGATGTGTTTTGATCCCGTATCCGCCACCGCCCTGCTTCTTGCGAGCGAACGCGGCTGCAACCGCGGCTGCGGCCGGTGCTGCCGCAACCACGATGACGAGCGCCCCTCCGGCGAGCGCGGCTGCAAATGCTGTTGCTGCTGCGACTGCTGCGGAGCTTCCGCCCGCGACCGGGAGTGCGAGGAACGCGCCGAAAGAGAAGCTGAACAGCGCCGCTGTGAAGAGATGGCGGCGGCTCGCGCCGAGGCCCGCGAAAACCGCGGCTGCGACTGCGTGCGCCCGGCTTCCGCTTCCGCGCACTGTACCAGCGATGTGCTGCGCCCCGCGGCCACCGGCTGGTCCAGGCCCATTTCCTCCTGCCGTTAAACCGGAAGGAGTACCTAAAACCGCATAGACTGGGCCCGCAGCCGCGTCCCGGAACAGCAGGCTTCTCCCCCTGGCCTGCCGTTCCGGACGGCCGCGGGCCTTTTCTTATCGGATCTCCCGCTCCACCCCGGTCAGCTCAGCCTCGCAGGTTTCCTCCACGAAGCGGAGGATCTTGTCCAGCACGGCGTCGCCCAGGGCGGCGGATCCCACCACAGCGGCCACGCCGACGACGATGGTCTGGTGGACATCTTGCTGCTCCACCTCGGCGGCGGAGACATGGAACTTCTGCGACACGCGGGCGATCAGGCTCTGGACAATCATCCGTTTCTCTTTGAGCGAGCGCACCCAGGGGGCGCGCAGAGTCAGCTTGGCGGCGGCGATCAACATACGGCCGCCTCCTTATCCGGATACACCTGGAAGTCGTCCGGCTCCCCCTCACCCCACTGGGCAAACAGCTCGCCGGGAGAAAAGAACAGGGGCCAATACCGCTCGAAATTCTCCGCCAGGGGCAGGGTGTGCAAAGAAGCCGGATCCGTCCAGAACACCCGGCCCTCCTCCGTTTCGTCCAAAAGGTCGCCGGCAAAGGTTTGCGTCCGGTAGAGGAAGACCAGATAGCGATCGCCGGTGGCGCGGCAGCACCAATCCACCAGCCCGCAGGACTGCAGATCGCTGACACGCAAGCCGGTTTCCTCGTAAATCTCCCGGACGGCGCAGGCGAGAAGACTCTCCCCCGGCTCCGCATGGCCGCCGGGGAAGGCGATACCCTTCCAACTTTTGGTCCGCTGCTGCACCAGCACCTCGCCGGTATCGCGGCGGCGCACCATCACCATAGTGGTCAGTTCGGCCTGCACGGTTCTGCTCATAAGTCATCTCCTTCTTTCCAAATGAAAAGCTGTGTGATCGCGCCCCGCTATTCGCCTGAGGAGGGCTGTTCGGGCTCTGCCGAAAAGTAGGGAAAGGCGGCGAGGAGCCGGCGCAGGGATGCCGTGTCCCGGACGCGCCGCATCTGCGACCAATGGGGCGGGAACAGGGCCCGGTAGGCGGCGGTATGAAACCGGCTGTCGATGAGGACGGCCACCCCCGCGTCGTCCGCCGACCGGATGACCCGGCCGGCGGCTTGCAGCACCTTATTCATGCCAGGATAGACATAGGCGTAATCGTAGCCCCGACCGTTTTTTCGATTAAAATATTCCCGGATCTCATTCTGCCTTAGGGAAAGGCCGGGCAGGCCCACCCCCACGATGACGGTGCCGATTAGCCGGTCGCCCTTCAGGTCGATACCCTCGGAGAACAGGCCGCCCAGCACGCAGAACCCGGCCAGGGTATCGGCATTCTCCGCGTCGAACCGGGCGAGAAAGTCGGCCCGTTCCTCCTCGTCCATATGGCTGTCCTGCATGGGAGCGTCCACCCCGGGGCACAGGGCCGTAAAGCGCTCGTGCACCTGCCGCATATAGTCATAGGAAGGGAAGAAGATCAGATAGTTGCCCGTTTTCCGGGCGATAACCGCAGCGATGGCCTCCGCGATGGGGGCATAGCTGGCGGCGCGATCCTTGTATTTGGTGGAAATGCCGCCATGGGCCACCAGGAGCAGGCGCTCCTCCTCAAAGGGGGAGGGCAGGGACAGCAGGGGATCGGTCTCGTCCCCGCCCAGCAGCTCCCGGTAATAGGGCAGCGGGGTGAGGGTGGCGGAAAAGAGGACGGACGCCTTGGCCAGCTTCAGCCGCCCGGCGATGATGGCGGAGGGATCCAGACAGAAGAGCGTCCGGATGACATCCCCCTCCCCGGTTTCCGTCAGGGTGGTGAAATGCTCGTCGTACAGCTCGGCGATGCCCTGGAAGGCGGTGGCTTCAAAGTAGAGCTCCAGCACGTCCCGCAGCCGTTCGTGGCTGTTGTTCTGCTCCTCAGCCAGCCAGTCCTCGGCGGCGGAGCAAAACAGCGTCACCAACGCCCCTATCGCCGCGTCCTTTTCGGGATTGGCGGCTTCATCGGCATCGCCCAAGGCCTTACCGGCGTCGGCTAGGTATTTGGCCACGGCCCGCAGGGATTTGCGCAGGGCGGCGGCGGTTTTGGTTTTATCCGGCAGCTGTCTCACCAGGCGGGAAAAGGCGGAACGGCGCAGGACGGCGGAATACATATCCCGCACCCGGTCAGCCAGGTTATGGGCTTCGTCGATGAGAAAGCCGTAGTTATGCTCCTCGTCCCCGTCGAAAAAGCGGCGGAGATAGGCGGCGGGATCAAACACGTGGTTATAATCCCCGATAACCAAGTCCGCCCACAGGGCCGCGTCCAGGGCGGTTTCGTGCGGGCAGAGGCGGTACTGCCGGCAATAGGCCTCCACCACGGCGGGGGTGATGCGGTCGTGATGAGTGAGCATGTCCATCAGCGCGTCGTTGACCCGGTCGTAGTGGCCCTTGGCGTAGGGGCAGCTGTCGGGGTTGCAGATGGTTTCCTCGCAAAAGCAGATTTTATCCTTGGCCCGCAGGGTGACGGATTTGAAGCGCAGGCCCTGGCTTTCCATGAGGGTGACGGCCTCCTCCGCCACGGTGCGGGTGACGGTTTTGGCGGTGAGGTAAAAGAGCTTTTCCAGCCGGCCCTCCCCCACGGCTTTGACGGCGGGAAACAGGGTGGAAAGAGTCTTCCCGATGCCGGTGGGGGCCTGAACATACAGCTTTTTGCGGTTGACGATGGTGCGGTAGGCCGCGGCGGCCAAGTCCCGCTGGCCCCGGCGGTAGGCCGGGAAGGGAAAGGCGGCGGCGGCAATCGAGGCATCCCGCAGGACTTTCCACTCATGCTCAAAGCGCAGCCAATCGCCATAGCGCAGGAGGAGATCCGCGAAAAAGGCGGCGATCTCCTCCCGGCTGAAGACAAACCGCCGGCGCTGCAGCTCCTCGGTTTCCAGCTGATAATAGGTCAGTTGGACGCCCACCGTTTCCGGCGGGGCATCCAGCGTTTGAAGGAGCATATAGGCGTAGCATTGCGCCTGACCCAGGTGCTGAGCCTGCTGGACAGCCAGCTTTTCCAGGGGCAGGGTGGTGGATTTGATCTCGTCGATAGTCAGCAGTCCGTCCTCAGCGGTGAACACGCCATCGGCCCGCCCCTGCAAAAGGAGCGGAAAGCCGCCGGCCTCGGTTTCCAGGGAGAGGGAGACCTCCTTGCGGTAGTCGCCGGTCATGGCTTTTTGGATTTTCCGGTGGGCGGCCGCCCCCTGCTGCATGGTGGAGGCGTCCACATAGCGGCTATCGATATCGCCGCAGCGCAGCACCCAGTCCACTACCCGATGAACCGACAGCTTGACGCGTTCCAATGCGCCGCACCTCCTTTCGATGAAAACAGGCCGCCATTCCACGGAAGGCGGCCTGTCATCAGCGTTTTATCAGGGATTTTACCTGGCCCAGCATGCGGGCGATATCCTGGCGTTTGATCAGCACATACACCAGATACGCCGCCCCATACAGAATGGTGCACAGCCAGGAGCGCAGGAACCAGGCGGTGGCGATGAAGGTAGCGGTCATCAGGACCTCCAGGACGATGTCCTTGCGCACACGGATGTCCAAATCGCGGGAGAGCAGAAGCTCGCCGAAAATACAGCGGAAGGTCTGCAGCACGACGATGGACAGCACCGCCAGGGTCAAATTCTCTAGCAGGAAGACCGTCAGCCCGGAGATAAGAATGCTCAGCGCCACGGTGCAGGCGTTGATGAGAAGGATCCACTTTTCCCGGCGGAGAATTTTCATATAGGTATTGACCAGCATGGAGGTCTTGCTCTCGAACACGCACACGGGGAACATCAGCGCCATGTAGGTCAAGGCTTCGGCGTATTTCGGCAGCCAGGCGGTGAGGAGCAGCTTGGCGGGATAGTAAAAAATCAGCAGACCCAGCAGCACCGTCATAATCGAGGTGCGCATGAAATCATACATACCGGCCAGCTTATCGTCGCTGGTGCGGCGGAGGGTGGGAAACAGAATGATGCTGACGGCGCTGATAAACACCATCAGCAGGTTGGACACGCTCATGGTCAGGGAAACCTTGCCAAAGGTGGCAACACCCCATTTGTTTTCGATGGTCATGCGCACGATGCCCACGATGAGCAGGCTCGCGATGTTGGCGATCATCAGCTTGAAGCCGACGTTTATGTTTTTCCCCGCTTCGCTTAAGCCCGAACGAAATGGAACCATGCGGCCGAACACAATGTCCCGGCAGCGGCAGACCGCCACCACCAGCCCCACGGCTTTGCCGATCAAATCCGCCGCCAGCAGCAGGCGGTAATCCTGGACGCCGCCCAGCACCAGAGCCGTTACCAGCACAAAGTAAATGACGCGCTCCAGCATGGTGATGGCGGCGTATTCCTTAATGCGGTTGGTAAACTGGAGGACAAAACCTAGATAGGTGCGGGGAATCAGCAGCAGGGCGCACACGCCCATCATGGCCAGGATGAAGCCCTTCTCCGCTTCCGGAACGATACAAAAGCCATAAATGCCGAGGCCGGCCGTAATGAGGAATTCAAAGGCCGTCAGCATCCAGAATTGGGTGACGAACACCGGCTTCTCCAGCTCGTGATAATCCTGCCCGCCGTATCGGAGATAGACCCCATCGCACCAGCCGAGATGGAAAAAACCCACATAGGAGGTATACAGGGTATACAGCTGCCAATAGCCATACTGTTCCACGCCCAGCCGTTTGGGAACGAAAAACACCAGCACGGCGGAAATGAGAAAGGACACCGCGTTGGCCATAAAGGTGTAGGAAAAATTCTTGATAAAGCTTTTGGCCTTGGAATTCATCCGCCGCGCCCCTTTCCCCTTTTACTGTTACGCTTGTCTCAGCCCCGCCGCGCCAGATACTCCTGGAAGGTGGGCTGAATCTTGTCCTTATCCGATAGCAGGATGTCCATATCCTCCGTCACCGGCCAATCAATGCCGATATCCTTATCGTTCCACAGCAGGCCGCCCTCGCCGGAGGGGTCGTAGAAGCGGGTGCATTTATAGACGAATTCCGCTTCCTCGCTGGTGACCAGGAAGCCATGGGCAAAGCCCTCGGGAATATAGAGCTGCTTGTGGTTCTCCTCGCTCAGAAGGAGGCCGTACCATTGGCCGAAGGTGGCGCTGCCTTCCCGCAAGTCCACCCCCACGTCGAACACCTCGCCGCGGATGACGCGAACCAGCTTGCCCTGAGAGTTTTTCGTTTGAAAATGCAGGCCCCGCAGCACGCCCCGCTTTGATTTGGACTGGTTGTCCTGCACAAAGGTCATATCCAGGCCGGCGGCCGCAAATTCGTTGTAGTTATAGGTTTCCATAAAATAGCCGCGGGCGTCTCCGAACAGGGTGGGCTCCACGACCATCATGCCGGCGATGCCGGTGGGGGTAAAGGTGAATTTTCCCATAATGCGCTTCCTATCTCCGACCCGGGCGATTATTTGCCGCCGTACATCCGGGCGTAGTATTCCTGATACTGGCCACTGGTCACATGGGCCATCCAGCCGGGGTTGTCCAGATACCACCGGATGGTCTTCTCGATGCCCACCTCGAAGGTGGTCTCGGGATACCAGCCCAGGGCGTCCTTGATTTTCTGGGGATCGATGCCATAACGGCGGTCGTGACCCTTGCGATCTTCCACATAGGTGATGAGGGTTTCGTTCACCGCCTCATCCACATGATCATGGACATAGGCCAGGATGGTTTTGACAATGGTGATGTTGGGGCGCTCGTTATGGCCGCCCACGTTGTACACCTCGCCGACCACGCCGTCCCGCAGCACCATATCGATGGCCTTGCAGTGATCCTCCACATACAGCCAATCCCGGACGTTCATCCCGTCGCCGTACACCGGCAGACTTTTATGCTGCAGGGTGTTGTGGATAATGAGCGGAATCAGTTTTTCGGGGAACTGATAGGGGCCGTAATTGTTGGAGCAGCGGGTGATGTTCACGGGGAAGCGGAAGGTATCGAAGTAGGCCTGCACCAGCATATCGGCCGCGGCCTTGCTGGCGGAATAGGGGCTGTGGGGGCACAGGGGCGTGGTCTCGGTAAAGAAGCCCTCGGCACCCAGCGAACCGTATACCTCGTCGGTGGACACCTGCAGATACTTGCAGCCTTCCTTATAGTCGTCGCCGCCAAGGTTCCAAGCGTTCCGGGCGGCGTTCAGCAGGCACACTGTCCCTTCCACGTTGGTTTTGACGAACACCTCGGGCTCCCGGATGCTGCGATCCACGTGGCTTTCCGCCGCGAAATTGACCACATAGTCGATGGCGTTTTCGGCAAAGATTTTTTCCACCGCGGCTTTGTCGCAGATATCCGCGTGGATAAAGGTATACCGGGGATCGTCCTTGACCGAGGCCAGGTTCTCCAGGTTGCCCGCATAGGTGAGCTTGTCCAGGTTCAGGATACGGACGTCCTCATACTTTTGCAGCATATACTGCACGAAATTGGAGCCGATAAATCCGGCGCCGCCGGTGACTAAATACGTTTTCATTGAGGGCCTCCCGCTTTTTTCAGCTTCTCCACATAGACGGCCAGGGCCGCTTTCCATTCCCGCATCTCATCCCCCACCGTGCAGCGCAGCATGGCGTTATCCAACGCGGAATAGGCGGGGCGTTTGGCCGGGGTGGGATATTCGTCGGTGGTGCAGGGCGTCACCCGGCAGGGAACACCCGCCAGGCGGATGATCTCGCAGGCAAAATCGTACCAGGAGCAGACGCCGGTACCGGTGCAATGATACACGCCATAGGTATCGGTCAGGGCCAGCTTCAGGATATGATACGCGAGATCGTTGGCGTTGGTGGGATTGCCCATCTGATCGTCAACCACTTTCAGCTCGCCCTTTTGCGCGCCGTTTTTCCAGATGGTCTTAACAAAGTTGCCGCCCACATACCCATACAGCCAGGCCGTGCGTACCACAAAGGTACGGGGACAGACCTCCCGGACATACTGCTCTCCCAGCCATTTGGATTTTCCGTAGACGCTGCCGGGGCTGCAGACGTCCCACTCGGTATAGGGGATGATCGAGTCGTCGCTGGCGCGGGCGCCGTCGCCGTCAAACACATAGTCGGTGGACACATGCACCAACTTGGCCCCGATTTCCTGGGCGGCGGCGGCCAGAAATCTTGGCGCTATGGCGTTGATCTTCATGGCTGTGTCCGGCGCGGATTCGCAGCCGTTAACATTGGTCATGGCGGCGCAGTTGATAATAAGTTCCGGTTTTTCCGCCTCGATAAAAGCCTGAACGGCAGCGCTGTCGGTGATATCCAGGCGATCCACGTCCACCGCCGTCACCCGGCTGCCCCGATAGGCGGCCGGAATGGGACCGATTTCCGCCTGGCCGGAGGACAGCATGGAGGTCAGTTCGTTGCCTAGCTGGCCATTCGCACCGGTAATAAGGATGTTCATGGTGTCAGCTCCCTTCATGCCTGCTCGGCTTCCGCAATTTTAAACAGATAGTGGCCGTACTCAGAGGATTTAAACCGCGCGGCCTGGGTGAGGAGCTGCTCCCGGCTGATGAATCCCTGGCGGTAGGCGATTTCTTCGATACAGGAGACGAACAAGCCTTGCCGTGTCTGAATGGCTTCCACAAAGTTGGCGGCGGCCAGCATGGCCCTATGATTGCCGGTATCCAGCCAGGCCATTCCGCGGCCGAACAGCTCCACCTTCAGCTGACCGCGGCGGAGATACTCGTTATTGACGGCTGTGATTTCAATTTCGCCGCGAGCGGAGGGCTGCACCTGCTTGGCGATCTCGACCACCTGATTGTCATAAAAATACAGGCCGGGAACCGCATAGCTGGATTTCGGCTTCTGCGGTTTTTCCTCAATGGACAGCACGTTCCAGTCTTTATCGAATTCCACCACGCCGAATTCGGTGGGGTTGCTGACATGGTAGCCGAAGATGGTGGCGCCGGTTTTGCGATCGGCGGCGTTTTTCAGCCGTTCGCTGAAGCCGTAGCCATAGAAAATGTTGTCGCCCAATATTAGGCAGACGTTATCCCGGCCGATGAAGGATTCCCCCACGATGAAAGCGTCCGCCAGACCACGGGGCGTTTCCTGCACGGCATAGGAGAACTGCATGCCCAGCTGAGAACCATCCCCGAACAGCTCCCGAAAGCCGGGAAGATCCCGGGGCGTGGAAATGATCAGAACCTCCCGGATGCCCGCGAGCATCAGGGTGGACAGCGGGTAATAAATCATCGGCTTGTCATAGACGGTCAGAATCTGCTTGGAACAGGCGATGGTGGACGGATACAGCCGGGTGCCGGCACCGCCAGCTAAAATAATGCCTTTCAAATTTAATCCCTCCTATTTAATTCACGCTGAGCATTTGCTTCCAGTTGAAAACATGGACATAGGGAAGCAAGTGATTGGAGCCGTGAACGACATAACGGTAATACAGCATCACCGCATAAAAAATGATGAGAATTAAGAAGATAAACAGCCGAACCTTTGATTTTGGCTCCTGTTTAAGTAAAAGAGGAATGGAAATTACGTTGGCAATATTCAAATAGGCTAAAATGCGAAACAGCTCCGGCACCCAAAAGCAGAGCGTATTCAGCATCACATACCAGATAGTGGCGTTGGTAAATACCCTGGATGCCATATCCGTCTGTTCCACCCGTCCATAATACATTACTAATAGGACGATAAGCGGCAAAGAAAAAAGAAATGCATAAATATCAAACGGTTTTACAAAAAGATACATGGTGTTTGTTCCCATATACCTCGGATAAAAGGTGGCGATTAGAATATCCAAAAGTGGCTGTGCAACCATTGAAATCATAATAAGGGTGACAGCCATCACGAAAAAATAACTGAATTTAAAACGCTGCCGCAAGATGAAATAGAAAGGAATCGCAATAATAGCCGTGATATGGAAGCACATGGCCGCCGCAACTACGATACAAAACCGCCAGAAATTTCCGCGATATATATACCGATAGCCATAGAACAACAGCATGATGGACAACAACTGACGCATCTGGGGTATCCCGATAAAATACATCCCCACCAGAAACAGGCTTAAAACGCTAACCGGGAAGCAGACGGAATAATCCTTCACGCATTTAAAAAACAGCGCGTAGCTCAAAAAATTAAAAACGAAAAACAAGACCTGCGCATTGGAGGTAAACAGCTGAATCATTTGGCAAACGACTCGAAAGCCTATCTCCGCATAGGAAGTACCGCCATTCTCAATTTCATAAAACATTTGACGATAGTTCCAATAGTCTCCGCCGGTGCCTACGATAAGGGATGGCAGCAACCACATGGCCAAAAATGCGAAAGCCAAACAAATTTGACGGCGGTGCGGTGTAATTGCCGTATGACCGATTATATAGGCCTTTTCCAGTTGCTTGCGCGTCTCAAAATACTGCCATAGGCAGGAAAATAAAACTGCCGTAACTATGACAGTCATATAGGGAGTCATAAATAAATCCCTCCCCGGTTAGGATAAAACCACACAGCCTATAATATCCTTGTGGATTTTTGTAAACAGCTTTCTTTCATTCTCAATCTCAGGAAGTCGGGATACGCCCTTTTCCTCCACAAGAATAATGGCGTCGGCCCGGGCGGCCGCTTCAATGCAATTGGGTTCTTCCAGAACCGTCTGCCCCACAAAAACCTCCAGCGGTATCTGATGGGAAGTCGCGTAATCAGTCATCGCCTTTTGAAGCTGTTCTACTTCCTGCTTATCTGCTGTTCCGGTCAACAGGAGTTTACTTACCGGCTGCGAGCCGCTTGACATCTGCGTAAGCATCAACACCAGGGCCGACCCGCAATTTTCGACCGACATACGGATATCCGGATAGCCTTCCAGCTTATCGATAAAACGGGATAACCGTTTAGAACGCTTTTTTTTGCCGGAACGGAATCCAGAGAGCACCGTTAGGTTCATTTTTTGCAGCTGAACGGTTTCTTGCAGGCGAATATCCATAATATCCACAAAAAATATCAGGACAATAGAAAGCAGCAAGCCGAAAACAACGCCTAAAACGCCGCTCTTTACCGCCTTAACGGCGATGTCTCGTAATGTTGGACGAACAATACTGGTATTCGTATCCATATTAGTACGCGGATTCGATGTTGCCGGTACCGGAGCAATTTTCGCAGTATTACTCGATATATAATCTAGCTTTTGATCGATTAAAGGGGCTGCCTGTTCAAGAACAAGTGCGATATATTGATCGAGAATTTTTTCAGACAGGCTCTTCGAATACGTTGCTACGTTAAATTCAACCACTACACCAGATATATTGATGCTGAAGATATCACGGAAATTATCGATAGTATACTCCTCGGTCAAGATTGTGGGAAGCTGATAATTTAAATCGACCAGGCGGATACGGGCGTCGGCTTCCCACTTTTTCACTTGGTCGAAATACGTTTCATACAGTTTTTGCACAATCAAATCCGACTTCTGGAGCGAGCTTAAAACGCCCGTAACATAGTTTAAATGGGTATCGTTCATGTCGTCTTTAAATTTCGAATTATTGATGACATAATTCTTTTTCGCTGTGTAAGTATAGGGTAGCCCAGCCGAGTTTTCCTCTTTAGCTGTGTCGCCTGTATGCGGCTGATAGGTGAGATATTGATTAACGAGCGGATAAGTCCGATAAATTCCAAACAAAACGGTAACCAGCAAGGTGACTGTTATGATGAATTTCAATTTTTTTAAAATAAGAATTAGAAATTCTTTTAAATCAAAAAACTTTTCCATTGATCCTCCTATAAAGCCAATCTCTAAGGCTTTTGCGATAAGATTTCATTTTCAAATCTAGTAATATTCTTCTGAACTACTTTTTTTCTTTTCAACCGAATATAGGATTGGTATATTTGCGATAAGCGAAGCAGCACCCCATATTTATCATGCGCAAGTAGCCAAGCCATTAACCACTTTGTCTTGCTTGATTGAAAAACCTTTTTGGATACTTCTTTGTTCCACGGGTAATGATAAGCGGCGTGCTCTTTAAAAGAACGTAGGATGTCCTTTTTTTGGGCAAACGAGTAGGGGCAGGAACGATGAAGCAGCGCCCTTTGCAAAATAATGATAAGATCTTCCATGGCCCATAGGATGGTTATACTATAAGGGACGTTCTGATCAAAAACATACTCCCAGATTTGGCTTTGCAAATCCGAAACAATTAATAAGGAATCAATAATATTTTGATCAAACTTTGCCGAGATACTGTGCGATGTTCTTTTAAAGTAAATATAATATACCTTAGGATTGATGACGAAAGACTTCGTATGCTGGAAAAATTGGTAAGTTAATTTGGAATCCTCACTGCCAAATCGCATGGAGGTATCAAACTGCAGCTGATAATCGCGAAAAAACGATGTACGATAAAGTCCATCCCAAACATAATCAAATACCTTCAAATCGCGTATACAAGCAAATTCCTGCTTAATCTCTTTCTCACGGAACACATAAAGAGACGGCGCGCTTATAAAAGAGGCGTCCTGTAATACATCCCCATCCATATCCGCCCGTACTCTTCCGAATTTAACCATATCCGCCCCATATTGTACGGCGAGCGCATAGTTGTCTTCCAATAAAGTCGGCATATACCAATCGTCGTTATCAATTAAAGCAATATATTCGCCAGCGGCCAAACGAATAGCCCGATTGCGCGTCCAGCAAACGCCATGGTTTTCCTGCCGAATAAAAACAACCCGCTTATCCTGCGCAGCAAACGATTCACATATGGCTCCGCTCGAATCAGTAGAACCGTCATCAATCAAAATGAGTTCAATGTCCGTAAAGGTCTGACGCAAAACGCTGGTGATTGACGAATGCAGATATTTCTCGGAATTGTATACAGGCATTATCACGCTTATGGCTGGCATAACCTTTTCTCCTTCAGTTCCTGACTACATAATCTTTTCTTTAAAACGCAGCAGTAAATCATACGTTCTAGCTAAACTTATTAAGAGGCCATACTTTTTCTGAAGGAAAAGGCGGGCCACCTTAGCCTTCCTATTAGAAATCGCTTTCACTTTTGCATAGAGGGAATCATCCATGGTAAATTGAAAGCCTTTTTGTTTTTCCAGTCCCTGAAGGAAGGCCACCCTCTGCTTGTCGGAAAAGGCTTTTACCTGATTGAGGGATAGAAGAAGGGGGATTAGATAATGGGAAGATATATTGTTTATCCTTTGTACCTCATCATGTAATCCTAGATGAGAATATACCTCCATATCGACATTTGCTACCGCGATGTAGCCTTTTACAGATTCGGCATTGTTTACTGCCGAAGTGCTATGCCAATTGCGAATGTTATGGATATAATATATCCCAGGATTCATCACCAGCTTTGACAGATAAGGATATATCTGCATACAAAAGATCATATCCTCACCGCCGTAACGAAGATTTGTATCAAAGTGAAGGGCGTTTTCCCGAATCACTGTCGCACGAAACAGTCCATCCCAAACCGTATTTAATAAGTCCTTGTTCTTTAAAAACAGATACTTTTCTACAAGCTCCTCCTTTTCATAGACGGCTTTTTCCAAATCGCGCACATCCGTTTTGTATATCTTTCCGTTCTTCAGTGTGTGTGTCGTCCGGCCAAATTTCACCATATCGGCATTGTTAGCCTTAGCTGCACGATAATTTGATTCTAGCATGTCAGGGCAGCATTCATCGTCATTATCTGCAAAAGCAATATATTCTCCCCTTGCCAATTCCAAGCCACGGTTACGTGCACCGCAAAGTCCGGTATTTTCTTGATGCGTGACTCTGATGCGTGAATCTTGGCTGGCATACTCATCACATATTATTCCGCTGCTGTCCTTTGAACCGTCGTCGATGAGTAGTAATTCAAAATCCGTAAACGTTTGTTTTAAAACGCTTTCGATAGCATCCCGCAGGTATTTCTCGGAATTATAAACCGGCATAATCACGCTGATAGCAGGCATGCTCTCCAGCCTCCTTTACGATTTAGTTTCAAAATACAGAACCGTTCGGCGGAAGCCTGTCTGAAGATTGACCTGAGGGTTCCAGCCCTCCTGTATAATCGAAGCGGAATCCAGCAACGCGATAGGTTGCGATAAATAGCCGGATTTTTCTTGAACGGAAATTACTTTCTTCTGGACGCGAATGTCCCTGTCCAGGAATAATCCGGCTAACATCCCGGCGAGTTCTCCCACCGAAAGGCTCCCTTCCATACGGGAAACATTATAAACCAGACCAGGTGCATCAAGCAAAACTAAAAAAAGACCAGCGACCAAGTCACTCAAGTACGTTAGCCCAAGAATAGAGCTGCCATCGCTGTTCATGACAATGTCTTCACGGCGGATAACATTTTGAACGAAATCACCGATGACTCTACCATCGCCAAGCGACATTCCCGGACCGTAAGTATGAGCGATACGGGCCACCTTGGTTGACACATGGTATTGTGCGGTATAAGCAGCGCACAGCGTTTCCGCCAGGCGTTTACTTTCCGGATAACAGGCGCGCACTGTGGTGGGATCGATTATGCCATAGTCCTTTTCCTTCGCATACATTTTACCAATAGGCTGGACGCCGTAAATTTCCCGGGTAGATAACATCAAAAAGCCATCGGCTTGCCGTTTGACCGCCTCATCCAGCATCGTGGCCGTACCGACGGTATTCGCACGGATAGTCCCGACCGGATCGGCCGTAAACTGCCGCGGGCTGGCCTGGCTGGCCGCATGGATGATATAGTGGACAGGCCCGCAATCCGGCAGGGGATCACACACATCCTGCACGAGCAGTTGGAAATCCGGACGTTCGGCGATAGGCCCAAAATGAGCCAGCGCCTTGTCCTTATTGCGAACGAGGGCAAGCACCCGAATGGAGGCGGCTCTCGTTTCATTTAAATATAAGAGGGTATAAACCAGATAGGACGCGATCATCCCGCTCGCTCCGGTGATCAGCACTGTTTTACCCCGGAGCTTGTCCCAGGAAAGTGGCTGACAAACAATATTCTCCAGGTCCTCTAGGATAACGGCATGTAAATCCAGCATGGCAATACTCCTTTTTACAATCCAAGAATCTCCTTGCTTTCGCGTAAATCCACCAGGGCCTTAAAAATGTAATAATCATCGGGACGAGTAATTTTGATATTGGCAAAATCGCATTGAACAAAATGCAGGGTTTTCCCAAGTGCCGTCATCAGGGTACAGGTATCGATCGTAATGCTGTCTGGCATGGATTGACCTTGTTCATGAGCGGTCAGCACGTCTTTGTAATAAAAACTCTGAGGGGCTTTGGCGATATACAGCTTGCTTCGTTCAATGGTACTTTCCACCGTGACGCCGTCGGTGCTGACAACACCGGTTTCCGTAAAGGGATCGGCGGTAATAGCAGAACCATATTTTTTAACTGCTTCGATATTGTCCGTGATTAACTGGGGCGTAATCATGGGACGAACGGCGTCATGCATTAGAACAATGTCGTCATCATGACACAAATCCGCCAGCCCGTGGAGCGCGTTCAGCTTGGATTCCTGCGTGTTTTTTCCGCCGGGAACGATTTTATACAGCTTATGGATGCCATAATCGCGGCACATCTGCCGCAGTTCATCTTCCCAGCCTGCCACACATGGAACAATAATATGATCGATAGCGGGATGCCGCTGGAATATTTCCAGAGTATAAATGATAATCGGCTTTCCGTACAGCTTGAGAAACTGCTTGGGACAGGCTGCCGTTTTCATTCTTTGCCCAGTACCTCCGGCAAATATAATGGCAATGTTCATAAGCTAGTTCATCCTTCCAAGCACTCTTTCAGCATCCTATCTACCACGATACGAGAAGCCTCACCGCTTTCCGTAGAGCCAAGCTCTTCGTGATGCCTATCGACCGCCTGCACATAAGCTCTCTCATCAAATAAGGCGATATTGCTCTGTAGCGTTTCATTGTTATCCGCATAAGGAAACGGCCAGCGCTCCATAGGCAAATAAAAATCCCGTTCCTGTTGATACGCCGCCTTATCAACCGCATACAGAAAGCATGGCTTTTTCATCAAGGAAAAATCCCACATGGAAGAGGAATAATCTGTAATCAACACATCTGCCGCACACAGGAGCTCCTGCATTTCATTATACTCGGATGCATTGATGATCGTCTTATCAAACGTCAAATTTTGAAACTGCCGGATAAGATTGGAATGCGCCCGGAAAAAGCAAACCCATTCTCCGCCAAATCGCTTGACCAGAGCAGTCCGCAGGCCTTCAAAATCCAAGCCGTAATTCTGAATGGTGCGATCCTCTCGAAATGTCGGTGCATACAAAACAATTTTTTGCGCCGGTGATAGGTGATAATACTGTCGCACCTTCCTATATAAATCCTGAGTATCTCCCAAAAGGATATCGTTGCGGGGCATACCGCATTCCAGCACCTCGCCTGAAAACCGGAACGCACCTCGTATAACCTTTTCCGTAAACATTTTGCTGGAGGAGATATACAAGTTGACCACCTTTTTGCTTTTCTCCTCGGTTTTCATGCGGCTGGGGGCCAGAGAACGAATATCCGTCCCCACCTTTTTGTAAGCGCCGCCGCCATGCCATGTATTGATTAAAAACTGGTTTTTACGAAAAGGAATATAAATTGGATAATCCACGTTGGTGACTACGACCTTAGCCGTCATTAGATTCACCATGCCGCGAAGGCTGTCATACCGCGTCAGGCGAATCCCCTTTTCCCTCAGCTCCTCAAACTTTTCCGGTTGTAAAAACTGCCACCATAGATCGAAGTCACCCAGGTGATGAGAGACCAAGTACTCCGTCAAATATTTGGGATTACAGGAATATTGTCTTCCGTAATAGCTAAAAAAGACAATCCGGTTTTTCTTAACCGGGCAGATATAAAATATCTTTAAAAGAACAAACAGGATTTTTTTCACCCAGAATACGAGATTATCCTTCATGACAATATCCTTCCACATGTAGACCTCAACGATTTTGCTTGGCTTTAGCAAATACCATCGGCAGCTTTTTCTTTACGATATAAATCCCTCGACCACCCAAAAGGCAGCAGCTGACACGGCGTTTATTCAGCCAAGCGGACATCCAACGAACGAGCCGACTGTTCCCGCTCGAATAAGGAATTAGTTCTTTGAACAACGGCTGCGCAAACAACTCTTTTAGAAATCGTTTGCGATCCGCATGAGACATGGATGCTCTCGGATCGCAGTTTCTCTGCAGGGCTGAGAAAATATACCGTACGTAAATGCCGCTGAGAATCTGTTTGACATCATCGGTCAGGCAACCCCAATAGTCATATTGGTCAAACAGCATCTGTACACGCTGATAGTGCAGATTAAAATAATCTGGCACAAATCTATTCGTAAGACTTCCGTCTAATCGTTTATTGTAATGGTATGGAGTACAGTCCAGGATGTTTACACGTTGGACATTCATAAAGAATTTAACATTAAACTGGATGTCTTCGATAAGTGGAATGACTTCAAACTGCAAATGATTGCTCCGCATAAAGTCCATGTCGTAAAACTTATTACAGGAGTACCCGTACAACGTTTTTTCCTCTAAATGGATAACTTCCTTACGCAAATCCTCTTGCGATTCCAGCAGCCGATCGGTTCCATAACTCACCGGGACGCTGTGATGAAGCTTGCCGGCGGCGTCATAATAGTCCTCAACCAGACCGAACACGACCACCTGGGCTGGATTCTTTTCCAAGGACGCCACAACATCGGCGAATAAGGTAGGCTCCACCGTATCGTCGGAATCCATAAACATGACATACCTGCCGGTCACTTGCTCAAGTCCGGAGTTACGGGCCATGCTTAGGCCCTCATTTTGCGGTTTATGAATCACGCGTATACAAGCATGTTCCCGCGCTATCGCATCCGCTATGGCTCCGCTGGCGTCAGGAGAAGCGTCATCCACCAAAATAATCTCATAGTCGGAAAACGTCTGGCGCAGCAAGCTTTCCACCGCAGGCCTCAAATAGTTTTCCACCTTATATACCGGCATGACGACGCTGATAAATGGTTGTGACATAGGGCGACCGCCTTTCGCTCTGGGTTTACCGTTTGGCCTTCAGGGTGGCGAAGGTTTTGGTATGCTTGGTTTTGATTTTGGTGATGACGCGGCTTTCCAGCATGGTCAGGGATACGTTCCCCCATTTAATGGGAACCAGCATCGTTTTCATCATAGTCGATCGCGGCCGGGCCAGCTTCAGGCAGGTTTTCGCATTGTCGCTACGGATCATCACCGCGATTTGCTTTTTCTTCTCCTCTTTGGGAAGCTGACATTTCTCATTGGTCACATTTTCCACGCAGCCAACCAGCCGTTCCACATAGCGGCGCGCCACCATTTCCATGCTGGGGCCGTCCTGGATGCCCCAATGCTGATACAAATCCAGCATCCAGCCGTGCTCATCCTCCCGCTTCTGGTACATGGCGGGCACATATTTGGCGGTTTCCGAATCCGCCCGGGCGCGCATGAAATGATAGTACTGTTTGGAGGACACCACCACTTTCTCCACGTCGCGGATGACGCTAAGATTAAAGGGGAAATCATCCCAGATGGTCTGCGGGAAGCGCAGGCCTTTGCCATCGATATAGGCGCGCAGGTAGAGCTTGTTCCAGGGGGTGTACAGGAGATTGGTATCAAACAGCTTGTAGGCATTCTCCCGGAACGCCTTCTGGTCATAAACGGCGTCGGGCTGCACCTGGTTCTGGGACAAATACTCGGTGTCATTGTAGTAAGTATCGATGAAGAAGCCGGTCACCACCAGCTGGGCCTCGTGCTTTTCCGCCAGCTCAACCATATCCTGCAGCATGGTGGGCTCTGCCCAGTCGTCGGAATCCATGAAGTAGTAATACTTCCCCCGTGCCTCCTCCATCGCCATGTTGCGAGCGCTGGGAGCGCCGCCGTTTTCCCGATGGAACACCCGGATACGGCTGTCCTTCTGCGCGTACTCATCGCAGATCTTGCCGCTGTTGTCCGGCGTTCCGTCGTCCACAATCAGGAACTCAAAATCGGAAAGCGTCTGGGAAAGCATGCTTTCGATGGCCTTTCCGACGAACTTTTCCACCTTGTACACCGGCATAATGACACTGACTTTGACTGCGTTATCCATTCTGTTACCTCCAACGCCGAACCCGGCAAATAGCAATCCCTGGCCGGAAGGCCAGGGCGGCTGTTATTCTCCCAATTCTTTTCTGCAAAGGGTCAGCGCCGAGGCGATCACCTTGTCCATATCGTAATACCGGTATTCCGCCAGACGGCCGCCAAACAGGACGTTGGTTTCCGTTTTGGTCAACTCCGCATATTGCTGATACAGCGCCTGGTTGGTCTCGTCGTTGACGGGATAATAGGGCTCCATTCCCTCTTCCCAGGTTTCGGGATACTCCCGGGTGATGACGGTAGTGGGCTGGGTGCCGAATTCGAAATGCTTATGCTCGATAATGCGGGTGAAGGGTGTCTCGCGGTCGGTGTAGTTGACAACCGCCACGCCCTGATAGTTTTCCATGTCCAGCTTTTCACTCTCAAAGCGCAGGCTGCGGTATTCCAGCTTGCCGAACCGGTACTGATAAAAGGCGTCGAGCATACCGGTATACACCACCTTGTCCGCCATGGCGTTGAAGGCTTCCCGATCGCTGTCATAATCCACGCCCAGCCGCACCTCGACCCCCGCGATCAGGCCCTCGATGAGGACGTTGTAGCCGCCGATGGGGATCCCTTGATACCGGTCGTTGAAATAGTTGTTGTCGTAGGTGTAGCGCACGGGCAGCCGCTTGATGATAAAGGCGGGCAGCTGGGTGCAGTCCCGGCCCCACTGCTTCTCGGTATACCCCTTGACCAGCTTGGTATAAATGTCGGAGCCGACCAGACGGATGGCCTGCTCCTCCAGGTTGCGGGGCTCCCCTTCCACGGCGGCCTGCTGTTCCGCAATTTTCGCGCGGGCCTGCTCGGGCGTCACGACACCCCACATTTTATTAAACGTGTTCATATTGAAGGGCATATTATAAATCTCGCCCTTATAGTTGGCGATGGGGGAATTGGTGTACCGGTTGAACTCGGCAAAGCGATTAACATAGTCCCAGATGTCCCGGCTGTTGGTATGGAAAATATGGGCGCCATATTTATGCACATGAATCCCGTTGACATCCTCGCAGTAGAGGTTGCCACCGATATGATCCCGCTTTTCAATAATGAGGCAGCGCTTTCCCTTCGCTGTCGCCTGCTGGGCAAACACTGCCCCAAAGGGGCCGCAGCCCACGATGAGATAGTCGTATTTTTTCAAGTCCGTATCTCCTTTAAACCCCAGTTTATTCGTCACTGCATGGTATTTTCTCCCCGGTATTTTGGTACAAACACCGATATTATAGCAGTTCCCTTTCTATTTTGCAACGCTTTTCTCCAGGGATTCACAATTCGTACATATTGTTTATCAATAACCCCTAAAAACTCCGGTATTCTCCCACCCCTTTACGCATACGGGGCATTGCGCGCCGCCGGGGATCGTGCTATACTGAAAAAAATCCGCAGCAGAGGAGACATGTCCCTATGCAGAACCGTCATCTTATCGATTTATCCGACCTTTCCGTGGCCGAATGGGAGGAAATTACTGCCCTGGCCAGCGATATCCGCCGGCATATGGACGACTATTACGGCGTCTGCCGCGGCAAGATTCTCGCCACGCTGTTCTATGAGCCCTCCACCCGTACCCAGATGTCCTTTCAGACCGCCATGCTGCGTCTGGGCGGCCGGATTATCGGCTTCGACAACCCCGGCAATTCCTCGGTGGCCAAGGGGGAAACCATCAAGGATACGGTCCGCGTGGTCAGTGGCTATTCCGACATCATCGCCATGCGGCACCCCACCGCCGGCGCGGCGCTGGCCGCTGCCCTGTATTCCAGGGTGCCGGTTATCAATGCGGGAGACGGCGGGCATCTCCATCCCACGCAAACCCTCACCGACCTGACCACCCTGCGCAACGAAAAGGGCACCTTTTCGGGTTTGTGCATCGGCCTGTGCGGCGATCTGAAAAACGGACGGACGGTGCATTCCCTTATCAAGGCCATGTCCCGCTTCCCTGGAAACCGGTTCGTGCTGATCTCCACCCCTCATCTCGGTATTCCCCATTACATTAAGGATTATTTGGCGGCGGCGGGCTGTCCGTGGCAGGAAATGGACAACTTGGCCGAGGCCATGCCTCTGCTCGACGTACTGTATATGACCCGTATCCAGCGGGAACGCTTTGAAACGGCGGAGGAATACGAACGGCAGAAAGGCGTCTACGTGCTGGACAAGCCCAAAATGCGGCGGGCCAAATCCGATTTGGTGGTGCTGCATCCCCTGCCTCGGGTGGACGAAATCACCCAGGAGGTGGACGACGATCCCCGCGCGAAATACTTTGAGCAGACCGAATACGGCCTGTACGCCCGCATGGCCCTCATCATGAAAATGCTGGAGGGGGATGTCAAGCACCTGGACACCGTCCCCGCCGGGGAAAGTTACGCTTGCGCCAATCCCCGGTGCATCACCCATGCGGAACCGTATCTCCCCCATACCTTCCGGAAAAGCGGTGATATGCTTGTCTGCGACTATTGCGAAGAACGCACCCTCCTCGGCTGAACGGGTGCTGGCCATTCTCGGCTCTCCCCGGGCGGACGGGCTGTCCGCCCGGATGCTGGACGCTTTCTTGACGGAGCTGCCAAAGGGAACGGCCGTCACACGGATTTCCTGCTACGATCGCCGCCCCATTCCGTGTGACGACTGCCGGTACTGCTATCATCGGGAAGGATGCTCCAAGCGGGATTTGGACGATTTTTACGCCGCGCTGGAGGAGGCGGACCTGGTGGTGATAGCCACGCCGGTCTACCATCTTTCCTTTCCCGCCCCTCTCAAGGCCCTCATCGATCGGCTGCAGCGGTATTGGTCGGCCCGGTTCATTCTTGGCAAACGGCCGCCCATCTCGAAGGGGAAAAGGCTGGTGCTGCTCACCGCGTCTGGCAGCGGGTCACCGGAGGGCGGGCCGCTGCTGGAAAAACAGCTGGCGCCCCCGCTGACCGTTATTCATGCTGTCCTGGCCGAGCGCGTCCACGCCGTGGGAGCCGACAGCCCGGATTTTGAGCCCGCCCCGTATTTGGAGGCCGCCAGGCTGGCGGCGCACCGTATGGTATAAAAGAAGGCTGTTCCTGACGGAACAGCCTTCTTTTATACCATACGGGTACTACTTATCGTCATCGGTAAACTCAAGGATATCGCCGGGCTGACAGTCCAGCGCCTGGCAAATGGCATCCAGGGTGGAAAATCGGATGGCCCGGGCGCGGTTATTTTTCAGGATCGACAGATTGGCCAACGTAATGCCCACCTTTTCGGACAGCTCCGTCAGCCCTATCTTCCGTTTCGCCATCATGACATCCAAGTTCACCAATATTCCCATCCGTATACCCAACCTCTATCATCCATCTTCACACCGGCCGTCACGCCGCCGCTAAATGGTCATCTCGTTTTCTTCCTTATAAATAATAGCCTGCCGGAACAGCTCGGCGAACACAAACAAGATCAGCCCAATGACCGAAAAGGCCACGAAAATCAGCACCATAAAAAACTTGGTCACAAAGAACATGCCGACGAAATAGGCCACCGCCAGCACCAGGCATTCCGTACCGATGGTACGCAAGCGGCGCACCGTGTCCCGGCAGAAGGGCCGTCCCACATTGACGTTGTGCATGATGCCGCGGGCCTGCCAGAGAATCAGCTCCGCCATCAAGCCGGAGAACATCAGCACCACAAAGTATTTTTCATAATAAAACCCTTCCATGCCGGGCTTTCTGTCCGTCACACCGGTGATGCTCCACGGCAGGGAAATCATCAGCCCCAGGGCCACCAGCATCAGCGCGATGAGCGCCGCCTCTATGATGCCGCTGAGCCCATTTTTGCTCACAGTCTTCATGCGCAATCGTATCCTTTCCCTCCGGGAAAACCACATTCCCGAAAAGTCCATTCTCTATCCGGAATTTTACCCCAAAGCAGCGGATTTGTGCCGCTGTTCGTCTGTCCGTCCGCATTTTTCTCCGTTATTATACCGCAAAACGATAAAAGGGTCAACGCCTGTCGGAAGAAATTTCAGGTTTTCGGCCAATGCTGCCGACTTTTTGGTTGTATCCCTTCCAGGAATATGGTATGATATATAAGATACCGTGCTGGGCTTTCTGTCCTTGGGAACCATAGAAAGCCCGTACGATTCCTATAACGATCCGGGTATTGGCCGGCGGCCGGCGGTTGCCGGGCCGGCAGACACGCCCAGTTTGATAACGAAAGGAACGGTTAGGAACCATGGGACTTCTGAAATCTCTTTTCGGCGATTACAGCAAGCGGGAGGTCAAACGCATCCAGCCCTTGTGCGACAAAGTGCTCGCGTTGGAAGAGGAATACCGCGCCATGTCCGACGAAACGCTGCGGGCTCAGACCGATAAGCTGAAAAACCGGCTGGAAACCGGCGAGACGCTGGACGATATTCTGCCGGAAGCGTTTGCCACCTGCCGCGAGGCGGCGGATCGGGTGCTGGGCATGCGTCACTTCCCCGTGCAGATCATCGGCGGCATCATCCTGCATCAGGGACGCATCGCCGAGATGCGCACCGGTGAAGGCAAAACGCTGGTGGCCACCCTGCCCGCCTATCTGAACGCGCTGAGCGGCAAGGGCGTGCACA
>ERZ506979.447-NODE-447-length-27007-cov-5.894219_pt1 | contig 27007 bp, 25 predicted proteins | sample MGYA00512887_ERZ506979 | MGnify/ENA metagenome assembly ERZ506979 | reverse complement strand
TCTTGGTATTAAGACTCTTTTGTCTACTTTTATTATATTACCCATGAAATCTTGATTGCCTATAATATATTGAATTGGTTCATTATTAATTAATCTATTTATATCTTCATCTAAAGAATTTGTTCCTTTATATTTAATGATATAATCTAATTTTTTTGGGTCTATATTGTGTTTATTTAGTTTTTTATAATAATCGTTTTTATTCATTGTTTTCTAGTTCTATTCTTTGATTTTCTGTTATAAGAGCTTCAATAATTATACCAAGATCTCCAGCCATTATTCTATCTAGATTCATAGAAGTAAAACCAATTCTGTGATCTGTTACTCTATTTTGTGGATAGTTATATGTTCTTATTTTTTCACTTCTATCGCCAGTTCCTATTTTGTTACGTCTTTCTTGGGCATTTTTTTCTTCTTGTTCTCTAAGTTTTAGATCATATAATCTGGTTTTTAAGATTTTAAAGGCCATTTCTTTGTTTTTTATTTGACTTCTTTCTGTTTGTGAGTATACCATGATACCTGTAGGAATATGAGTTAATCTAACGGCAGAATCAGTTGTATTTACTCCTTGTCCACCACATCCACTACTTCTAGTTATATCTATTCTAACTTCACTTTCATCTAGTTCATAATCAAATTCTTCAGCTTCTGGCATTACTAGAACTGTTGAGGTTGATGTATGTACTCTTCCTTGTGATTCTGTTTCTGGTACTCTTTGTACTCGGTGAGCACCACTTTCATATTTTAACTTGGAATATGCTCCTTCTCCTTTTACCATAAATTCTATTTGGGCATATCCTCCAGCACTACCAGGTATTGAGTTTAATACTTCTATTTTAAAGCCTTGATTGTTAGCATAATGAGTATACATATCAAATAGGTCACCAGCAAAGATATTGGCTTCGTCTCCTCCAGCGGCTCCTCTTATTTCAACGATAACATTTTTTTCGTCGTTAGGGTCGTGTGGAAGTAATAAAATTTCTAGTTTTTTTTCTGTTTCTTCTTTTAAATTATGTAATCTTTCTAATTCTTCATGAGCAAATTCTATCATATCATGATCTTTTTCCATCTCTTTTGCAGTATTAATATCTTCTAGTATTTGTAAATATTTATGATATAGTTCTACTGTTTCACTTAAGGCTCTTTGTTCTTTAGATAATGAAGTCATTTTTTTTATGTCTGATATAACATCTTCATGAGTTAATTGTTCAGTAATTTCATTATATTTTTTTTCTATATTTTCTAATCGTGTTATCATACAAAAATGTCCTTTCTTTTTAATTTTTTTCTTTAAAATTATAACATACTATTTGGGTATTTACAACTGTTAATAGGGGGACTAGATTATACTTCTTCTATTATTTTTTTAAGAACAAGTGCTATTTTTTGGGAACTTATATCTAAAAATTCTTCATAGGTAATAACATTATTATTATTTGGTACATCAGAGATACATCTTATGACTAGAAATGGAATATGACATAGATGACAAACTTGTGCAATGGAAGCTCCTTCCATTTCTACACATAAAGCTTCAAATTCATTGGCTATTTTATTACTTTGTTTTTTATCTGTACAAAATATATCACCAGAGGCAATTGTTCCTATGTAAAAAGTGTAGTTATTATTTTTTAATATTTTTTTTGATAAATTTACTAGATGATTATCAGAATTTATATATATGCCAATATTGGGTATATATCCTAGTTTATGATTAAAGGCGGTAATATCAAAATCGTGTTGGACTAATTTATTTCCAATAATAATATCTCCAACTTTAAGGGAGTTATTAATTCCACCAGCTACCCCTACATTTATTACTATATCTGTATTATAATGGTCAATTAATATTTGACAAGTTCTTGCAGAGTTAACTTTTCCAACTCCACTTACTGTGAATATACATTGGTTATTATTAAAAGTTCCTTCATATAAATGTAAATCAAATATGCTTTCTTCTTTATCTATATGAATATGTTCTTTAAAAGCATTTATTTCTTCTTCCATTGCAAAAATGATACCAATTTTTTTCATGATTCCTCCTTTTGAATAGTTATATTGTAGTATATATTTATGATTTTTACAATAAATATTTTTTGTTTTAAATTGAACAATTATTTGCTATAATTAAAATGGGTGATGTATATGGATCGAATAGTATTACATGTTGATGTTAATAATGCTTTTTTGTCTTGGACTGCTTGTTATATGTTAAGACAAGGAAGTAGGATAGATATTCGAGATAGATATGCTGTTATTGGTGGTGATGAGAGTAAAAGGAAGGGAATTGTTCTTGCTAAGAGTAATCTATGTAAAAGTAGGGGAGTTATAACTGGAGAACCTATTTACTATGCTAAGAGAAAATGTCCATATTTGGAAGTATATTCTCCTAATATCAAAATATATAAATATTATTCAGATATGATGTATAATTATTTAAAATCGTATTCTGATGATATAGAAAGATATTCAATTGATGAGTGTTTTATAGAAATTTCTGGGTTTAGGGATCCTGTTAAATTGGCATATACTATAAAAGAAGATATAAAAAAGAAATTTGGGTTTACTGTAAATGTTGGTGTTGGTAATAATAAATTGTTAGCAAAAATGGCTTCTGATTTTGAAAAGCCAGATAAAGTTCATACTCTTTTTTATGATGAAATTGAAAAGAAGATGTGGCCGTTAGATGTTGAAAATTTATTTATGATAGGAAAGTCATATTCTAAGAAATTAAGAAATCTTAATATAAATACAATATATGATTTGGCACATAGTGATGAGAATATGTTAAAGATATATTTTAAAAATATGGGTATAAAAATGTTTGAATATGCTAATGGTATAGATAATTCTAAAGTGGAGTCAGATTATGGATTGCCTAAGAGTATATCTACTTCAGAAGTATTACCTTATGATTATGGTGATAGAGAAAAAATATATAAAGTCATAAAGGACTTATCAATGCAAACTGGTAAGAAGTTACGTGAGAAAAATATGTATGCTTCCTTGGTTCATATTGGTATTAAATATAATGATTTTTCTAAAGTTAGTAAACAAGTTAGTTTGAATAATTATATTTCTAGTGATATTGATATATATAATTATGCTATTACTTTATTTGATAGACTATGGATAGATGAAGATAAAAAGGTGAGGGGAGTAGCTGTTGGTGTTGCAAATCTTTCAGAGACATATATAGAACAATTAGATTTATTTAATGTTAATAATAAGAAGAAAAATAACGTTAATGTTCAAAAAGCAATTGATGAAATAAGAAAAAAGTATGGTGATAATTCTATTGTTTATGCTGATGACATAAAGAATTAACCATACTTTTTTTTAATACTTTTTTATGTGGTTTAAATATATAATAAGAGTATTTTTCTTTGTCTTCTATATATGTATATGTTACATTTAAATATATACATATATTATCTAATAAACCTAATAATCTAAGTCTATTTATATCTAAGAAACCATCATCAAAATCACTATAGTATTGTTCTTCTATATAAAATTCTTGATTATTATTATTTTTTATGTTGTTTTCAATTATTATTTTTACTTTGCTGATAAGTTCAATTGTTTTTTTGTCCATTATTAATTATTCCTTTCAAAATTTCTTTATATACACTTATATAATCTAATTTGAGACTTTTAATAATATCTTCTTTGTTTCCATGTGTAACATATTTATCTTCAATGCCAAATGTTTTTATAGTTCCATTATAGTTATTATCATTGCATATGTTTACTAAGTATGCTCCTAGTGAATTAATGATAGCAGATTCTTCATATACAAAGATATGGGTATATTGTTTTCTTATATTTGAAAACATTTTTGTATCAATTGGTTTTATATATCTAGCATTTACTATGCCTATGTCAATATTATTTTCTAGAAGTTTTTTTCTTATTTGATATGCTCTATTTATAAAGTCTCCATAAGTTATTATAACATATTTTTTTCCTTTTTCTAGTATTGACCATGAGCCAATTGGTATTATTTGATATTTTTCTTCTTTGTATTCTAATCTTTCTTTGGAGTATCTTATAACAAATGGTTTATTTGATAAATATGCTGTATACAAAAGATTACCAGCTTCAATACTGTCTTTGGGACAAGATATTACAATATTTGGAATAGGTAGTAGGAATGTAATATCATATATTCCTTGATGTGTATCACCATCTTCTCCAACAATACCAGCTCTATCTATACCTATAATAACATGACTATTCATTCTGGCTATATCATGTATTATTTCGTCATATCCTCTTTGTAAAAATGTGGAATAAACGGATATAAAAGGTATTTTCCCATTAAGTGCTAATCCATTAGCTAATAGTAGGGCATGTTCTTCAGCCATTCCCGCATCAATAAAATTATTTGGAAATAGTTCTTTAAACTTAGTAAGTTTACTACCTACTTCCATGGCTGGAGTGATAGCCACGATGTCTTTATCTTTTTTTGTTAAATTAATTAAGTGATTACTTATAACTTCACTCCATGTTGGTAGAGTATATTCTTTTTTTGGTTTTCCTGTCTTTTTATCAAAAGGTCCAACTCCGTGCCATAATCCTGTTTTGTCAGAAAAAGCTGGTTTGTATCCTTTTCCTTTTTCCGTAATAACGTGTATTAAAACAGGTTCTTTCTCTTTTTTAGCCATATTTAAATATGTTAATAATTCGTGGTAATCATGTCCGTTTATTGGACCATAATATTTTATACCTAATTCTTCAAAAAAGTATCCATCTTTTAAATATAATTTTTTAAAAGATTTTTTTATATTAGTAATTCCATTATTTATTGTTTTACCTATAATGGGAATGTTTTTTAATACTCTTTTTGTGCTTTTTTTAGCATTATTGTATCCATTGTTTGCTCTTATTCTATCTAAACTATTGTGTATTGCTCCAACATTTTTAGAAATACTCATTTCATTGTCATTTAAAATAATAATTACTTTCTTTTTGGTATCACCAATTTGATTCATTGCTTCATAAGCTAATCCGTTTCCTATAGAACCATCTCCGATTACAGCAATGATATTATAATTTTCATTATTCATATCACGACTAATTGCCATACCTAGAGCAGTTCCTAGTGAAGTAGAAGAATGTCCTGCTTCATAGTTGTCATATTTAGATTCACTCATTCTTTGAAATCCAGAAAGACCATTTGTTTGTCTTAATGTGTTAAACAATGATGCTCTGCCTGTTAGAATTTTATGAGTATAGCATTGGTGTGATACATCAAATAATATTTTATCTTTGTCAGCATCAAAAACTTTATGTATGGCAATTGTCAAGTCAACAATACCTAAGTTTGATGATAAGTGACCACCTGTGTTGCTAACATTATCAGTAATAAATTCTCTGATGTCATTTGATAAATCTTATAATTCTTTAATTTTCATTTTTTTAAGAAATTTAGTATTTTTGATATTATTAATATTCATATTTACCTCTTGTAATTAAGTAATAATTGTTTATCTTCATTATTTATTCTATAACTATCTCTACATTTTGATATAGTTTTATTGATGACAAAGAAATTTAATTTACTATCTTTTAAATAATTAAGAGTTTTTTCTCTTTGATAAATAAATAATTCACATAGTAACCAAGCCATAATCATATTTACATAGTATTCATTTTCATTATATAGTTTATCTAAAATGGCAAAAATTTTATCTGTATAATTACAATCTTTAACAAAAGAAAATAATATTTTAATTCCTATTCTTCTTACAAATGTTTCTTTTGATTTTATATATTCTAAAGAAATATTATAGTATTCTTCTTTATTGACATTATTAAAATTAAGTACATCACAAGAAGCCCAATTGTCTATTTTCCTACTATAAATATCTAAATAATATTTTTTGTTATTTTTAATCTTGTTAATAATATTAGCAATAATTATTGTACTTTCATAATAATCAAGTGGCATAAAAGAAAGAAATTCTATGTAATTACCTTTGTATATTTCATTAGCTATTTTTTTTAGAATAGGTGTTTTAATGGCTAATACTTTCATATTAGTATTTACTATTCTTTTAGTCCATTCAATTTTATTTTCATTTTTTAATGATTCTAAATATAAATTAAAAGTATTGATATCGTTTTTTGACCAGTTTTTTCTTGTTAATTCCATAATATCACCAAAACTATAATATCATAACTATAGATAAATAACTATTATTTTGCTAAATAATTTATAGTATTATATTTATTCCAATTTTCTTGAATATTAATTTTATTTCTTTCTATAGCTATAATATTATTGTGTATAGTCTGTTTTTCTTTCTTTAATTTTGCTAAAAGATGTTTCTTTTCAATTAATGTATTTTCTAAATTATGTAGAGAATTATTTTTTTTGATAAGTATTTTATCTTTTATATGAATTAAAGTATCGGGTAAATATATTATTAATAAAAGTATATTTACAGAGATCATTTTGTTAAATGTTAAGTAATTATTTCCTTTACTTATATATACATATATCATTACTAATAAATTTATTGTTATTACTAATAGAAGTCTTGTTAAGATAATTTTAATAATACTAAGTTTAAAGTTTTTAATATCAATAATAGTATTTTCTATTTCTGAAATTTCTTTTGTAACTTGAGCTTCATCTCTTGATATACTGTCTAATTTTCCTTTATTTTTTTTGCAAATATTTTTTAATATTTCTTGTTTTTTATTCATTATGTTCCATCCTATCTTATAGCGCGCAAATATAATAATATCACTTGATAAAAGAAGAAGTCAATTTTGAATAATAAATTTTACATATGTTTGTCATATTGTGTTATATGTGTATCAACAGAGTTGTTGATTGCTATTTTTTTCTATGGAGTTTTATACATATACTTTTTATTTAATATAATAATAGATTTTTATAGAATAGTTTACATTTGAAACATAATTGATATAATGTATTTAGAGTTAGGAGATAAAGTTAAATTATTAAGAAATAGAGGGAATGTTTAGGATAATTGAATTTATCCCAAGTAAAAATGCAAAACCAATAAAAAAATAGTTTATACATTTAAGATAATCTAAAAGATAAAGTGTTAGATTATAAATATGTAGATAAAACTAAACAAATAGAAAATAAATAAAAAAAGGTGATAATTTATATGAAGGAATTTGAATATAATGAATTTGTTAAAAGATATAATAAATTTAAGAGAAATAATTTACCAACTCCATTTTGGGATAGTGAAAGGCAAACTTTAGAATATGTATATTTTGATAATAAAAAAGAAAAGTATAATTTAAATGTATATTCAAAACTTTCTGATGCTTTAGGAGATATTACTTCTATAGGATTTTATTATTCTTTTACATCTAAACATATTATAGAAGAAAAAAATAATGGTAAATTAATTAAAAAAACGGTTGTTGGTCATGGTCATGCTCATTCTTTTGAAGAAGTAGTGGAAGCACTTTATTATTCACCACAATCTTTTAATATATCAAAAGATGAGGAAAAGTATTATAGTAGTCAAGAATTAGAATATCTTAAAAGAGTTCAAAAATATTTATTATTTATTGGAATGAAAGATTTAGAAAATCAAAAGGTTCCTATTAGTAGATTTAGAAATAAAATATATTCTAAATATGAAAATGCTTTGATATATAAGTTTAATGATAATGATTTAAGTGAGATAATGAGAGGTGAAAGAAATTTTAAAACAATAGATTGGTATCCAGAATATTCAGGTAATAGAAAATATAAACCAAAGGAATATCAAGCATTAATAGTTGATAAAGAAGATAACTTTAAAATGTTTGTGGAATTTACTTATGAAGAAGTGAAACTTTATAAAGATATAAAAAATATATATAAAAGAAATGATTTAAAAGATAATGATAAGATTATAGTAGTATATTTTAAAATATTAGAAATATTTAATAATTAATAAGAAAAATTTATATAATAAATAATTGAAGAAATAATAGGGAAGATAAATTAGAAAAATATTTTAAAAGTATAAATTTTTATGAAAAAGAAGACTATCATACTAGGTGATAGCACATATTAAGAAGAAAAATATGGATAATTATAAATGTTTAGTAGTAAATAAAGATTTAATTATATTAAAACAGATTTTGAAGAGTTTCCTAATAGAGAAAAGGTTTTAGTAAACTATTATGGTAAAGAGATATAAATATATAAGTAATAAATAATGTTAAAGAATATGAAGTGATTCTTAACTTTTTAAAAAGTGAATTGTCTTTTGAAAGATTAAATGGAAAATAAACAGACATTATTATTGATATGCTAGTAGATAAAGGAATAATATGATAAAAGAATGATATTATAGTTATGAATCTGGTTCTTTTCAAAAATGCAAATTGAATTTTATTGTTATATTGTAGACAACCCCCTAGATTTTTCTAGGGGCTATGTTTTCGGTCGGATTAAATTTTTTTTAAAACAATTCTAATTGTTCAAATTTTTGTCCGCAACTAGTCAGTATTAGTTCTTTAATAGTTTCATATGATTTTGCAAATGAATTGGGTATTTCTAAAAGAGTGATACCTTTTTCTTTACATATTTGTGATTTTCTTGCATCACATTTTTCTCTATCTATATTGCCAAAATGTTCTCCACCTTGTAACTCAATTGCGATTTTAGGAATTAAATTAATACCTTCTATCTGATATAAAACAATATCAAATTCTAATCTTGATTTTGCAATAATAGGGTCATTTGGGAACATATAATTTAACTTAACATTTCTTTTTGCTTGGAATATGTTGTTAACACTACAAAAATGTGATAATGTTTGGAAAAACATATCTTCTGATTTGCTTCCGTTTGAATTACCGATTTGAATAGTATATGATTCGTTTGGTAACACTTCTGATTGTCCATTGTCTGCAACATATTTAACTAAATTATATAAATCATCTTTTTTGTCTGTTGATAACTTGTCTAATGCTTCTACATCTGATACGACTATCAGGTTCTTTTTTGCTCTTGTTACAGCGACATTTGTGATTTCAGAATTATTTTTAATCCAGTCAAATGTTTTCTTGCTAGTTTTTGGGGATATTGATGATGAAATAATAATTGTATTTTTTTCGGCACCTTGAACTTGGTGAATTGTACCACAAGTTATATCATTAATATTATTTTCCTTTAGCATAGAATTAATTAGAATTTGTTGATTTTTAAATGGAGTGATAATAGCAGTATCTTTTAATTCATTTCTTTTAATGTAGTCTATTATTGCTTTGGCTTCTTCATAGTTTTCGTTTCTTAATTTAGAATTAATGTTTTTAACGTTAAGTAGGTATAGATTTCCTTCATCAGATAAGTATTCAAGATTTAACTTACCATTATAGAAGCGTTTGTTTGAAAAATCTATTATTTTCTTTCCACATCTATAATGGTAAGTAAGCATAATATCTTTTGAAATATTATCGTGTTTCCTCATAACGTCTAATATTGAATATTTACTATAATCATAATCGTTTGATATTAAGTATTCTTTTTTTAAATAATCATTAATAATATCTTCTAGTACAACAACAGGTTTTAATTGATTTGTATCTCCAACTAATAATAGTTGTTTTGCTCTTGCGATGGGAAGTAGGGCAGTGGCACAATTGCATTGACCGGCTTCATCCATTATTACTAAATCAAATGTGTGATTGGCAGTTCCTAACCTTGCTGATGAAATATTTGTTGTAATAATTATCGGAAATACATTCTCTAATAATTTAATATTATCATCGTTAGTACACCATTTATTAAAAGCAGTAATTCTGTCGTTATCATCTTTAATCTTGCATATGTTTATTAATTCAGAATAACGGGGTGCTTTAAGTTTTTTTATATATTTAATTGATTCAAAATACATATATTGTTTGAATCTTCTATCTTCTGATACAGATGTTACAAGTTTTAAAACATCTTGATTTGATATAATAGGTATTTGTTTGTATTCGTTTGTTAAAATTTCAATTTGTTTTTTGACGTTTTGATATAAATGGTTAGAAGGATTGTTGATTGAGTCGAGCAATTTTTGGGCACTTTCAATTCTTGATTTTAATTCCTTCTTGTTTTCGTATGTTTCTAAATAAACAAGAAGATTCTTATTTTCTTCAGTTGTTTTATTTTTAATTTTATTTATTTTTTCTTCGTCTGGTTCCATTTTTGATTCAAAACAGTATAAATCTAATATTCTTAAGGTAGATTTAGCAACTTCACTACGGTTTCCTAACCTTACATATGGAAAAGGCACATCATCATCTTCTTTATATGAAAACTTTAATTTTTCTAATATCCCATTTATAGGTTTATTATTTGATGAACATATAAGTGTAGTTCTTGAATTGAAGAATGCACTTAATATAACATTTAGGATAGTTTGAGTTTTTCCAGTTCCTGGGGGACCTTGTACGTATGTAATGGGGTATTTCATACTATTATATATAACTCTCATTTGATCTATATTAACTTTATTATCATATATGACGATTGATGGTTCTTTTCTTTTGGTTCCAAATCTATTTGTATTGCCAAAGAATGCTTTTAATGGATAATCAAGATTACCATTTTCAATCTTTTCTTCAATAGTGTTATAAGTAGGGGCTAAAATAGCACTGATGTTTCTTTGTAGAATTAAAAATTCAGGTAATTGGTTAATTATTTCACCGTCTCTAAGATTTACTCTAATTAATTCTGTATATTCGTTTAAATATTGATCCAGATGATTAGCAATATTATTTGTAAATTCTTGAGGATCTATATCTATATACGAACTTAAAGAATGTCTTTTATCCTTTATTAAGAAACTCTGATTAACTCTTGGTATGTCATTAATTGAAAGTTTTTTGTTCGATGGATTAAATCTTACATCATAATATAAAACAATATATTTTTTATTATTATCATCTATAGACAAGAATGAAAGAACAAGATAATTAATTTCGTCGTACAGCTTTTTTTCATCATAATTCTTAATATAATTTAAAACTTGTTTTTCTTGTTCTTCATTTAAAACTATTTGTTTCTTTTTTAATAGAACATCTTTATCTATCCCAGATATTAAAAATGTGTCTTTTTGAAAAGGGTCATTATCTAATTCGTTACATTTAAGATAATATCTTAAAATATTATTATTAAATGATTCATATTTTAACCATTTGGCATCTTCATGATTTTTTTCAATCTTATTAATTAACGCTATAGGAGTTTCGTATGTTGTAAATTCAAGTAATTTTGCAGAAAGAATATTATCAAATTTAATAATTGCATCTAAACTATTAAGTGATTTTTGATCATTAAAAATTGAAACATATAAAATTCTTTTTTTAAGATCAATGTCTTTAATGGCAATCCAATAATATGTTATTTCGTTTTGGTTGTTTTTATATGAAATATAAATCCATTTTCCATTTTTAATACCTTCTGATATTACTAATTCTATATTTTTTATACTCATTCACCTCAATATTAATAATATCATATTTTTGCCTATAATCCTATATATTGAATTAAAAAAGAGATTTTAATCATAATTAAGTAATTTAAATATAGTATGGATTTAAAACATAGACAAGCGAATAAAAGAGTGCTAAAAGAAGCTTATGATTTATGAATGAGAGATATGTTGTTGGTGAATGTTAAAGTCAATATAAAAATGTACAAAAAGTTGAAAATAAAAATGTACAAAAAATGTAATGAGAACTGTCGAAGAAAAAGAAAAAATATTAAATGAATATTTTATTTATTATAAATTATTAAAGCAAATAAGTATTGAGTATATAATATTGATTTAAGATTATTAAAAACTTGGAGAAAGAAATATCAAGCAGATGGAATCAATGGTTTAGTTTTTAAAACTGGGAAACATGATAGTTCTATTCGTGGAAGATATAGTAGAAATACATCGGAAGTAGATAAAATAAAATATGAGTTATTACAAAAATAAATTGAGTTAATTGTAATCAAGTAATGAAAGATGGCTGTGTCCAATAGAGAAATTTTAATAAATTTAAATACGGCCAAATAATATTGTTCGAAAAAATGCGTCTAAAAACTTGACATAAATCCAAAATGTATAATTAATAAGTGAATTATTATTCAATTTTGATTACGAATATTGTATAATGATCATATCATATATGTTATAAAGAAGGTGTTTTTTAAAATGGATAACCAAAAAATTGGACAGTATATTAAACAAAAAAGGAAAGAAAAAAAATTAACTCAACAACAATTTGGTGATCTTGTTGGTGTAAGTTTTAAAGCAGTATCAAAATGGGAATGTGGAAATTCGATTCCAGATATTTCAATTTTAAAAAAAGTATGTGAAGTATTAGAAATATCTATAGAAGAATTACTAGATGGAAGTGATAAAGAAAATTTATTGGAATCAAACAACAAACAAAAAACATTCTTAATAATTTCAATATTAGTAACTCTTATTATATTAATTTCAATTATACTAACAATTATTTTTTACTCACCTACTAAAAATAAAGACAAAGATTTTAGTAATAGTTTTGATTGTACATTAATAAAAACATATAATATTGATAATATAAATTCAAGTAATGATTCTAATTACTTATATATTACATTTAAAGAATATCAAGTAGAAGGTGTTTATACAATAAAATTACCTAAAACAATCTCTAAAGATTTAGAAATCGGTAAAAACTATGAATTTACTTTTAATACTTATAAGGAATATGTATCAGCTACTCCTACTGAAATATTTGATAAATCAGAATTAATTAATATTGAATATTCTGATAAAGTTGGAATTGAACAAAAAAACGAATTTAACTGCAAATAGAACATATTTCTACTTAAAAGAGAGTTTTTTCTACTACCTGTGGGTAGTTTTTTTTAATATAAAATGTAAAATGTAGTTATAAGTACTTATAATATTTTTTGAAAATGGAGGAATAAAATATGAATTTAAAAAAATTATTTATATTTTCTGCAATTTGCACATTGGCATTTGTTACAAACGTATCTGCTGATACCAAAAAAACTTGTGAAAATTATACAGCAGAAGAATATAACTATATTGTTAAAAACACAGACCCTGTCGATTTAGACACCACTTGTTCAAATGGAACATTATATACAGATGAATATTTACTTCAACTAGAAAATGAATTAGACAAATCTTTAATAAATAGTTCAGTTCAATCAAGATATTATGTAAACAAATTATCAGTTACCAACTACAGACAAGACAACGATTACTATTGTGGTCCAGCCAATGTTAAACAAGTAGTTCAATATTTAAATGGTTCTTCTGCAAGTCAATCTACTTATGCAAGTTATATGGGAACTAACTCTACCGATGGTACTTATGTATATGCTATTAGAAATGCTTTAAATAATTACACATCACAAAGTTATAGCTATGTACTAGGTTCAAATTATAATGCTTCAAGTTTTTCTACATTAGTAAAAAATAAAATAACTGCAAATAAACCTATTATCTTACATTCAAACACAGGTTCTTTATCAATGTATAATGGAACAAGTCTAGGTCATTATTTAACAGTTAATGGATATACATATACAGCATCTTTTGGTGGTAGCACTGGAATTGACAACATTTATTATGTTGATACTTGGTATGGTAGTTATGGTAATGGTAGTGTTTTAGGTGAACACATGGATACAGCAACAAATGTTTTTAATACTGTTAATTCATCAAGCAGATATATTATTCAATAATAAATATGAAAAAAATAAAATTCAATACAAAAAACATAATAATTATATGTTTCTTGATATTGTTGGTTGCTTTATCATTTGTTATTTTAAATAGAAATGATGAACCTAAATCAAATAATAACTTTGAAGATAATATATATGATTCTTCAAATGACAGTAATAAAAACGTTTCAAACAGTATCACTTTAGAAAATAGTAAATTAAATGAAAAATTAAAAAAATATCTATATAATACTTATGAAGTTTCTATTAATAAAATTAATAATAATTATATTTTTGGAGATGTTCACGATACATCTAAAAATAATGATTTATTTGTGACAAAATACATTTTTAAATATAATTTTATAAATGATGATTTTAAAATTTATGAATTTAATTCCAATTATAGAATATTAAATTATTTTATAATAAATGATACAATATACGCTACATTAATTTTTAAAAATCCAGAAGATAATATAAGTTATAAATGGTCTATTGTTAAGTTTGAAAATAATTTAAAAAATGGAGAAATTTTAAAAGAGGGAACTATATTAGAGCCTATTTCTACTCCTGTATTTCATTTTTCTAATTCAAATAATACGTTATATGTTGTAGCAGTAAATGATACATTTACATCTGAAAATGATATTATAACTAGTAGAAAACAAGATTTAAATATTTATAAAATTGAAAATTCCTCAATTACTACACTTAAAAGTTATGCTGGTGATCTTATGAATCAAAAAGGAACTATGTTATGCAGTATATTTGAAGTTCAAATTTATGATGATCAATTACTAATTTGTACTACTGATTTCATAAATACTCAAGATATTAGAACAATAAATTTAAATACTAAAGAAGAAAACAAGATTTTTACAAATAATTTGCATGATGGTTGGATTATTACTAGTTTTCAAAGAAACGAACAAGGAATTTATGTTGGAAAAATTAATTCTTCAAACAGTCAAGCAGGGAAAACAATATTTTTAAACTTTGAAACTAATAAAATTCAAGAAACTGATTCTAGTGCTCTTTATGGAAGAACACCATTCATATCTAACAAAATGTTGTTTCATCATTTAGAAAAATGGAGTATTTACAATGTAAATGATAATAAATTTTATAATGTTCAAATATATGGAAAAGACAAAGACACATATATATATCCTACCTTTTATGTTTTAAATGAAAACACAATACTTTTAAAAGGCACTAATAATCATTTTTATAACGGAATATTAAAATTAAATTAAGGTTATCAATACAATGTGGATAACCTTTTTTAATATGTCGGCATTTCAAAGCCGAATATTACATCACTATATATATTGTTTTTTCTACAAGTATTATTAGTAGAATTACCTTCTATTGTATAAATTATATTATTTTATTCGATTTTTTCATTAAATAGGAAAGTTCTCCATTTAAGAATATAGGAAAAAGTCGTGTCAGATATATTTTACCATTTACATTAGGTACACAAATTTAAAAAAATTAATATTTTCTTAGACAAACTTACTGATAATTATCGTTTTGTCAGTATGATTTAAAAATTTATTAATTTATTTAAAAAATTTAACACATTTTTAAAATATGTTAAAAAAATAGTAAAATTTTAACATATTTATTGTATATGTTAAAAAAATGGTGTAATATTATATATGAGGAGATGATAATATGAAGTTATTACCATTTAATGATTATGATTTAAAGACACCTAGAATTCTTGAAACGTTAAATGAAGCTTCTAGATCACTGGCAGAATTAAAAGGTTTTGCTAATTCAATTCCTAATCAACATATTTTAATAAATGCTATAACAATTAATGAAGCAAAAGATAGTAGTGCAATTGAAAATATAGTAACAACCCATGATAGTATTTATAAAGTACTAACTGAAAGTGGATATAAAGATGAATCTGCTAAAGAAGTAGTAGATTATAGAAGTGCTATTTGGCGTGGCTTTGAAATCATAAAAGAAAAAGGATTTATTTCAACTAACGTTTTAGTAGAACTTCAAGGAATGATTGAACACAACAAAGCAGGTGTAAGGAAAAATCCTGGAACTAAATTAGTTAATAGTAAAACAGGAGAAGTAATTTATACTCCACCACAAGAAGAAAAAGAAATAAGAGATTTGTTAAAAAATCTTGAGGATTATATTAATAAAAATGATGATGAAGTTGATCCATTAATTAAAATGGCTTTAATTCATTATCAATTTGAATCTATTCATCCATTCTATGATGGAAATGGAAGAACTGGTAGAATACTAAATGTCTTATATTTGGTATTAAATAATCTTTTAGATAGTCCAATTCTTTATTTAAGTAATTATATTAATAAGAATAAAGAACAATATTATAAATTATTTACTGAGTTTAGAGAAAATGATAACTATGAAGATTGGGTTATATATATTTTAAAAGGAATAGAAGAAACATCTAAAAATACTATTGAATTAATAAAGTTAATTCAAAATGAGATGAAATCATATAAACAAGAATTTATTGAAAAACTTCCTAAGATTTATTCAGATGAATTATTAGATTCTTTATTCTTTGAAGTATATACTAGAATTAATTATATTGAAGATAGATGCGATGTAACAAGACAAACAGCAGCTACATATTTAAATAGTTTAGTAGACGCTGGACTTTTAGAATTTGAAAAAGTTGGTAGAGAAAGTATTTATAAAAATACTAGACTAATTAACTTGTTAAGTAAATTTTAATAATAAAAAGGTAAAGTGAAAAGTTAAATTCCACTTTCCTAAGCCGATTTAAATTTGTAGAAGAAAAGTCCATTTTATGGGCTTTTTATCGTCATATAGGTAGTTGATTTTTATAAAAAAGTAGTGTAAAATACATAAATGAATGGAAATTTAACCACGACGAAAAGACGAAATTAGGTCAAAAAAATTTTTCTGTAAGACTAAATTCCGTTTTGATAGTTAAAGTTCAATTTAAGGGTGTTTCTATTCATAAATATAAGAAATTTTGTGGTGATTATTTCTTATAAATATGTTTTATGAGATAAGGTTTTAATACTACCTCATCTCTTTTTATTTGTTTTATATCTAATAAATCCAATAGTTCTTTTCCATATAGGAATTCCATTATTTCATACGGAGTCTTTCCATTTAATGATTCTCTTGGAGTAGAATTAATATGTGAGAATACTAAATTTAAATCTTCTTGTGTAATATTTTTAAGACTTAATTCATTAGTAATTATATCTCTGACATAGTTGTGGTTGTTTTCAACTCTTGCTTTTTGACTTGACTGCATTGGATCACAATAAAAAATATTTGTTCTAAACTCACCGGTTTCAATATTAAATTCGAATAAGTTATGTTTTTGGAATTCAACACCTCTATCAGTAAGAATTAAAGAAAAATATTTTCTATATAAATCGTGACCTAAAGTTGACTCTAAATATTCTAAGGATTCAGCCATTGATAATGAAGTTTTATCTTTTTTCAATATTCCAAACATAAACATAGTATTTTGAAATAAAAAAGTTTGAATATAAGGACCAGATTGCTCATTATAAACGGTGTCCATTTCTATAGTTATAACATTTTGATTTTGTTCTTTAAATTTAAGATAGTCTTCATATTTTCTACCATCATAGTTAGCAATGCTTTTTCTTTTTTTGTATTTATTTTTAAATTGCTTTCTAGATACTTGTTCCTTTAAAGAGAAAACGTCAATACCTTCTTCTTTGAAAACTCCCATTTCAATATAATTATAAATAGTCTTTTCACATTGAGAAATTTCGTTATGTGAAGATAAAATTTGATAAACTGATTGACCTTGCTTTAATAAAGGGGCCATAATTTGTCCAATTTGTTTCTTTTCTGAAACAGTTAAATTAATACCAACTCTAGAATCAACTAATTCATCTAAATATTCTTGATTAGCTTTAGTAGCATAATAAAAATATTTATCCAAATGACAGTTAGTAATTTTAGGACATTTATTACAAGCGCCAGGGGATCTATCTCTCATTTTACAAATTGGTTATTCATAAAGTTCACATTTTTTAAAGCAAGTCCCACATTCCTTTCGATGAATACAAATATTAGGATATAATCTGACGTTTCTAGGTTTAAATTCACGATGCTTTCTAATCTCTTTAGCAATAGTAGTGGGATCTTTACCTAATGTTCTAGCAATATCAACTTTATTACATCTGTTTTCAATTCCTGTTTGAATTATTTTTCTTTCCTCAAGTGATAAGTGTTTGTTATCACAAGTTTGTTTCTTATTCATTTTTACCATCCTTTCATTAAGAAACACCCTTGGATAACTATTATATAAAAAGGAATTAAGTCTTGCAAGATTTCAAGTGGAATTTACTGTAAGACTAAATTCCAGCCAAATATAGGGAAAGTGGAATTTAACTTTTCACTTTACCTTAATAATAAAAAATGAAAAACAAGTTCAAATAATAAAGAAATTCTAAAGTAAAACTCATAATGTGTGTTATAATTGTATTGTTGACTCCCGATAACTAACAGAGTATAAATATAAGGTTACTTTTGAAAGCGAGGTTTCTATAATTGCCTCAATAAATAAAAATTATTAAAACGCTAGAACTTCAACAATTCTAGCATTTTAATTTCACATAATACTGACAAAAAGGAACTTTTATGTTATAATTTTATTAGTGGAGGTGCTAGAATGTCTGAAAGAGAATTAGATTCAAGTATAAATGATTATATTGAAACAGAAACACCTAAAAACTATGTAAAACAATTAGAGTGGGATATGGCTATTGGACTTCAAGAAGTTGATAACCTAAAACCATCTAAGTATTTAAAAAAACTATTACAAGAAAATGTAACAGGTGAAAAAACTATTTATGAAGTAGAAAAAGAATTAAAAGAGTATTATGTAGAAAAAGAAAAAAATAATGATGTTAATCACAATGAATTTGAATGCGATTTAGTTTCTACTAGAATAGTAGAGTTATTACAAGAAGATAACTTTGAATTATCAGTTGATTATTTAAAATATGTTCATAAATATTTATTTCAAGATGTTTATGAATTTGCTGGAGAATTTAGAAAAGTTGACTTCTCTAAACATGAAAGAATTTTAAATAATGATTCAGTAGCTTATGGTGATCATAAATTATTAGAGCAATCACTAGATTATGATATAACACTTGAAAAAAATAAAAACTATAATGAAATGAATATAGTTGATATAATCAATAATATAACAGATTTTTCTAGTAGGATATGGCAAATACATCCATTTAGAGAAGGTAATACTAGAACGACTGCATTATTTATAGAAAAGTATCTGGTATCAATGGGATATAATGTGGATAATACTATGTTTAAAGATAAATCAGTTTATTATAGAAATGCTTTAGTAAGAAGTAATTATTTTAATAATTATTTAAATATAAAAGAAGATAATAGTTTCTTAATTAAATTTTATGAAAACTTATTGTTAGGAAAAAATAATAATTTACATTCAAGAGATTTAATTGTAAAAGAATTATTTAATAAAGAGAATTAAAAAAAGAGGCGCTAGTACAGGCTTATTAATTTAATAGGTTTTTGTATTGGTGTTTTTTAGTAGGAGGAAGTATCAGATGGATGATAAAAAAAAGAAATCAAATAAAATCTCTATATATTTATTAAAAGAAGATGTTGAGATGGATAATTTGATAAAGGAAGAATTAGATGCTAGAAAGAAAATATTATATCAGAATGAAACTTGTGTGACTTATTATATTGAGTCAAATTTAAATAGACCAAATTGGTTAAAATCATATTTTAATATAGATAATGATGAACTAATTCAGTCTAATGCAAAAGTTATTTCTTTTCATAAATTAAACATTGATAATAAAAATGTTATTTTTGCAATTCCTTTTGGTAATGGTAAAAGCTTATTGAAAGAAGATGCGATTGAGGATCAATTTGGCTTGAAAGTGCTATTAAACAGCGTTGATATGAAAAGTTTTAGACAAATACAGACAATAGATTGTGGCAAAAATTTTAAAAGTTCATCTGAACAATTACCTAAAATAGGTTCATTAGATGAATTTGTATTTGATATTAATAGTGATTTAATGAGAAAAGCTGTAGCAAAATGTGAAGACGATAAATTTTGTGGTAATATGATAACTGGTGGTGATGTAATAAGTGTTACAGTTCCGTATGATGTAAATGATATAAATGATTTTTTAATTTTTTGTTATAAAAGATATAAGGAGAAAAAATATCTAGAAAATTTTTCGTGGATTGATAATATTAAAGAAGTGAAATCAAAAAAGGAAAAAGAAATTTTAAATGAGAAACTTATTGAAAAAATAAATAATAAAGATTTTGAATTTGTATGGATGGCAGTTCCTGAAAATATTTCTTGGGAGAATGTAAAGAACTTTAAATTTTACAAAAAGGATATTGGACGGGATGATATAGAAATACAAGAGTTTGTAAAAAAATTTCCCGACGAAAAAATTAATAATTTTGAAGAGATAAAAAGCAGGAGTGTTTATGCTTTTTCTAATGATGATGAGGAAACATATTCTTGGCCTGCACATAAATGTATTATGGCAGAAATACAAATAGATGATAGGGCTTATTGTTATAATGGTGGCAAGTGGTATAAGATTAATAAAGATTTTTCTATTGAAATTGAGCAATATTATGAAACTATTCCATTATTTGAAAAAGAATTTCCTTTGTGTGAAAATATGCTAGAAAAAGAATATAATGAATATTTATGTCATGAATTATCTGATTCTTATTTAATGGACTGTAATTTAGTAGAAACGGGCGGAATAGGGCACAGTAATATTGAATTATGCGATGTTTTGACAAAAGATAAAGAATTAATTCATATTAAAAGAGGAGAGTCATCTAGCTATTTAAGTCATTTATTTAATCAAGCTAGAGTTTCTAGTGATTTCATGCAGGACGAAAAATTTCGAATAAAGGCAAATGAAAAAATTGGAATTAATTATTTTTGTAATACATTCAATACAAATGATTATACTATTGTATTAGGTATAATTACAAAGAAAAAAAGTGAAAGACCAAAAATACCATTCTTTAGTAAAGTGACAATTAAATATGTAATACAAGATTTAATTAGAAAAGGATATAAAGTTAAAATTAAGAATATTATAGGTAAATAAAAAACAAATTATAAAACTTAGATGATGATAAAAATTATATGTATGAATCATCTAAATAAAATAATACATAAAAGAAAATTATTTATAATTAAAAAAGAGACCTAGTCCCGTTAAAGGATTATGTCATCTTTGTTTTTAGGTTTAACTATTTCATATTTTTCATAATCATATGATTCTTCATCTTGTTCAGGTGTTGTTTCTTTATGTTCTAATAAAATAGTTGGTTTAGCTTCAATAACATTATTATTTAATCTACTATTTTGTAATTCAATAATATTAACTATAGTATCGAGTCTATTTTGATACATATGGGAATATGTATTTAAAGTTTCATCTATTTTAGTATGTCCAAGATATTTAGCTACTAAAGTTATATTAGCACCACTATCTATTAATAAAGAAACACAACTATATCTAAAGTCGTGTATTCTTATATCTTTAACTCTAGCCATAAAAGCATCCTTTGTTTTTCTATCTAATAATGTGGTAGCATCTAATGGATCAATATTACCGATTACATACCAAGAATCTCTAAAACCATAGTAATTAGCGTCATCATTATATAGGTCAGATAAATCTTTTAATAAAAAATTAGGTATGGGTATAGTTCTATAACTTGAACTTGTTTTAGGACTAGTAACAGCATATGGTTTTTCAGTTTTAGGGTCAGGTACTTTAACAATATTTTTATTAACAGTTAAAGTCTTCTATTAAAGTCTATATCATTCCAAGTTAATCCTCTTAATTCACCATTTCTAAGTTCACAATAAAATAAAGTTTGAAATGCACATCTAAATTTTAAATTTGTTTCTACAGATAAGAATCTTTGAAACTCATCTAGTGTATAAAATAACATTTCTTTTTTTCTTTCATTTGGATTAGTAAAATTTGTCATTTTGTTATAAACTTTAACAAAGTTAATATCATACCATTTAGTACCAAAATTCATTAATGCTTTTAAGTATTTATAAACACCATTTTTATATCTAGTAGAGATTTGTTTACTATTCATAAATTGTCTCTACATTTCAAAGTGTCTAATATTAAAAGATTCTAGTTTAATGTTTTCTAATGGCTCTAAATATACCATCATATTTCTATAATTGGATAGAGTAGTTACTTTAACTTTATCTTGTTGGTATTGATAATGTTCTTGTATTAAATCTTTAAAAGTTAAATCAGTAAATTCAGTTTGATTTTTTACTTTAACTTTAAATTCAGCTTCATGATCTTTTGCTTCTCTACGAGTAGCAAATTTTTTATGAAAATTTTAAAAAATTTAAATTTGTTTTTTTGACAAATTTTGATACTAATTGTTCCAAAATGGAAATTATATGTTATAATAAACTTATAAGGAAAAATATGAGGTAATTCTATGGAAAAAAGGAAATCATTGGATGTTACTATAGGAACAAATATGAGTAAGTTAAGAAAGCAATTTAATTTAACTCAAAGAGAAATTTGTTTAGTAGTAGGAGTAAATACATCTACATATAAACACTATGAATTAGGTGATAGAATGGTACCTATTAGTGTATTACAAGATTTAGCTAAATTTTATAAGGTATCAACAAATTACTTTTTTGAAAATATGCCAGAATTATCAGATAAAGATGCATTAGAATTATCTAACTATGCCTTGAAAGTAGCTAATAATACAGAAAAGTATATATCTATAGATTTACAAAATCCTATTAAAGGATTAGATAAAATAGAAGAAAAAACACAAGCAAGAGCTAGACTTAGAATTAAGAACTTGAGATTAGAAAACAATAAATCTCAAAAAGAATTAGCAAAATACTTGAGTATTGATTTATCTACTTACAATAAATATGAAAAAGGTAGTAGAAAACTAGGTAATGAAGTGGTTAAGAAGTTAGCAGAATATTACAATGTATCAGTAAGTGATATAGTTGATTAATAAATGACAGAATGACACTAGAAATAGGTATAGGGTATATACTAACTTAATGTCATAGTGTCATAAAGGAGGAAATTATGAAAAAAGAAGATATTTTAAATTATATTGGAATGACTGAACAACAATTAGTTGAGCAATCAAAACAAATAAAATTATTTGAAGAAGAAATAGAATTGTATAATAAAGGAAAAGATTTTCTTGATAAATGCAAAGATATAAATAATGATAATTCGAGAAAAAAAGTTACTCTATGTTTGATGGCATATTTAATATCAATAATGAATGGAGATAAATAATAATGAATAATAAAAAAGAAACTGAAAGAGAAGAATTACATAAAACTATTTGGAAAATAGCAAATGAATTAAGAGGATCAGTAGATGGTTGGGATTTTAAGCAATATGTTCTAGGATTACTATTTTATAGATTTATTTCAGAAAATATAGAACATTATGTTAATGAAAATCAAAGAAAAGCAGGATTATCTAATTTTGAATATAGAAATATGTCAGATGAAGAAGCATTGTTAGGTAAAAAGCAAATACTTGAAGAAAAAGGATTATTTATATTACCTAGTGAATTATTTTGTAATATAAGAAAAAATGCAAAAAATAATGAAAATTTAAATGTTACTATAGCTAATATATTTGATAATATTGAATCATCTGCTAGAGGTACAGCATCTGAAAATGATGTTAAAGGATTATTTGATGACTTTGATGTTAAAGGTAATAAACTTGGTAATACAGTAGAAGAAAAAAATGAAAAATTAGTTAAGATGTTAGATGCTATTGGAGATTTAAAATTAGGTGATTATCAAGATAATACAATAGATACATTTGGTGATGCATATGAATATCTGATGACTATGTATGCATCAAATGCAGGAAAATCTGGAGGAGAATTTTTTACACCTCAAGAAGTTGGTGAATTATTAGCAAGAATAGTTATAATGGATAAGACTTCAGTAAATAAAGTGTACGATCCTTGTTGCGGATCTGGAGGTTTATTATTAAAATTTGCTAAGATACTTGGAAAAGAAAATGTAAGAGAGGGATTCTTTGGTCAAGAAATAAATCTTACAACATATAACTTAGCTAGAATTAATATGTTCTTACATAACATTAATTACAATAATTTTAGTATTGAAAGAGGGGATACTTTAATACATCCAGCTCATTGGAATGATGAACCTTTTGATGCGATAGTATCTAATCCTCCATATGGTTTGAAATGGATTGGAAAAGATAATCCAATTTTGATAAATGATGAGAGATTTGCTCCAGCTGGAGTATTGGCACCAAAGAAAGCTGCTGATTTTGCTTTTACAATGCATATGTTATCATGGCTATCTCCAAAAGGAACGGCTGCTATTGTAGAATTCCCAGGAATATTGTATAGAAATGGTGCTGATCAAAAAATCAGAAAATATATGATTGACAATAATTATATAGATACTATTATTCAATTGCCTACAGATTTATTTTTTGGAACAAACATAGCGACTTGTATATTAGTTCTTAAGAAAAATAAAACAGATAATAATATTTTATTGATTGATGCCTCAAATGAATTTGTAAGAACTACTAATAAATCTAAATTATCTGATGAAAACATAAATAATATTATTGAGATGATAAAAACCAGAAATAATATTGAGGGAAAATGTTATATTGCTTCATATGAAGAGATTAAGGAGAATGATTATAATATATCTATTAGCACATATGTTGACACACCTATAGAAGAATTAAAAATTGATATAAATGAAATCAACAAACAAATATTACATTTACAAGAAGAGGAAATGAAATTAAACGATGATATTTCTATAATTATTAGAAATATTGAGGGTGAAAATCATGAGTGATAAAAAAATAAAGTATGTAAAACTTAAAGACATATGTGTTGATAATTTTTGGATAATGCCTTCAACCCCTAAATATGTTAATGATGGGATCCCTTATTTAACATCAAAAAATATAAAAAATGGGAAAATAAATTTAGACATTGTGAATTATATTAGTGAAAAAGATTATAAAAACATTTCTAATAATAGAGCAATACAATCTGATGATATATTGTTAAGTATGATAGGAACGATTGGTGAAATAGGTATTGTAAATGAAAATGATTTACCTTTTTATGGACAAAATATGTATTTGTTGAGATTAAATACTAATATGGTTAATATAAAGTATTTTTACTATTTCTATAAGTCATCTATTGTTCAAGAAAAATTGCTAAATGAAAAAAATCAGGGAACACAGGGATATTTGAGAACTAAGAATATTGAAGAATTAATTGTACCTATACCATAGTTAGAAGAACAAAATGAAATAGTTGAAATACTTGATAAGTTTGAAAACAGAATTGATGTTATAAAAAAACAAATTGATAGAAGATCATTACAATTTGAATATTTATCAAACAAAATTCTTTTTAAAAAAGATTTTAGTAAAGTGCTAATCGGAGATGTTTGTACAATCACAAAAGGTAAAACTCCAATTCAAAAAGCAAATCCTGGTGATTATCCTCTTGTAGTTACAACAACTGAAAGAAAAAGCTGCGACAATTATCAGTTTGATACTTCTGCGGTTTGCATTCCACTTGTGTCATCACGAGGTCATGGTGTTGCCAGTCTTAACCATGTTTATTATCAAAATGGCAAATTTGCATTAGGAAATATTCTTTGTGCATTAGAAACCAATGATGATAAAAAATTAAGTGTTAAGTATTTATATTATTATTTAGAAAAAACAAAAGATTATACGTTAGTACCTTTAATGAAAGGTGGAGCAAATGTCTCACTACACATGGATGATATATTAAAGGTTAAAATTAACCTTCCAACCATTGATAAACAAATAGAAATAATAAAGCAATTCGATACATTTGATAGAATGTCGAATATAATGAAAGAAAAATTAGAGTTATGTTATAAACAATATGAATATTATAGAAATAAATTATTAAGTTTTGAGGAGATATAAATGGACGATAAAAAGAAACAAATAATAGCTCAATGTTATCATTGCGGTAATAAGGGACTTATGAATGTTCAATATGAAGTTAATCAACAATTTGGTGGAGATTATGAAAATGAATTTGGAGATTATCAACATGATTTTGAAGAACATTTTGTATGGAAACTTTTATCTTGTCCAGTGTGCCATTTATTGACATTATACCAAGTATATACAGATGAATCTATGCAAGTAGATTGTGGAGATGAAGTTAGACAATTATATGATGAAAAAATATTATATCCGGAAAATCGGTTAAAAATGAATGGTGTTCCTAATGAAATTGCAAGTGCATTTGAATCAGCATTAAAAATAAAGAATATAGATTATAATATATGTTTAATTTCTTTGAGAAGAACGTTAGAAATGATTTGTAATAACAAAAATGCAAAAGGCGATTCATTATACAAAAAGATTAAAAATTTAATAGAAGAGAAAATATTTCCTAAAGAATTGGAAGAAGCCTATTTTGTTATAAAAGATTTTGGCAATAAAGGTGCTCATGGTAGTAATATTAGCTTATGTCAATACGAAATTGATGAACTAATAGAAATACTTTATGGTGTTATTAAATATTTATATATTATGCCAAAACAAATTGAAAAAATGAAGAAAACATTAGAAGAAAAAAGTAAGGTGAACAAAAATGAGTAACATAGGTTTAATAAGTGAAAATGATAACTCTACTGTATTAGCTGAATATCAAGGTTTAAATAGAAATGAAACATTTTATCAAAGTGAAGATGATTTAGAAAAAGAATTAATTAAAACATTACAAGAACAGGGATATAAATATTTAAATATTAATAATGAAAATGATTTAATACTTAATTTAAGAAAGCAATTAGAAAAACTTAATAATTATCATTTTAGTGATGGAGAGTGGGATAGTTTTTTTACAAATATTATTGCTAATAAAAATGATTATATAATTGAAAAGACTAGGTTAATACAAGAATATTATATACAGTCTATTACTTTAGAAGATGGCAGTTTAAGAAATATTTATTTAATAGATAAAAATAATATTCATAATAATAGTGTTCAAGTTATTAATCAATATGTTAATAATGATGGTAATTATGATAATAGATATGATGTAACAATATTAGTAAATGGACTTCCTTTAGTACATATAGAGTTAAAAAGAAGAGGTATTGATTTAAGAGAA
>ERZ506979.445-NODE-445-length-27095-cov-6.414386_pt1 | contig 27095 bp, 25 predicted proteins | sample MGYA00512887_ERZ506979 | MGnify/ENA metagenome assembly ERZ506979 | reverse complement strand
CTCTTCCGATCTAGGCGGAGCCTGCCCCCGCCCGGGGTGGGCGAAGCCCACCCGCCGCCGCCCCCCGCCGACGGAGCTTCAGGCGCACAGGAGAGGAGGCCGAGACGGATCAGATGGGGGTGGCGTTGGCCAGGAGGTAGGCTTCCGCCTCCGGGGACCAAAGACCGTTATACCGGTCGCAAATATCCGCCAACGTATGGAATAGAGAGTCCTGCTGCGCCCGAAACTCCGAGATGGCGGTGAGGGGCAATTGGATGTTGGTATAGATCAGCTTTTTTCCGCCGGGCACCTGGGGCAGATTCAGGGTGGTGTCCACCACGCTGTTGAGACCGCCTATATGGGTCACCAGGATAGCCGGGGTAAGAAGCCCTCGGCTCATCATTTCCAGGGCCTCCACCATGTCCGCCGTATTGCCGCCGGAAGTGCCCACCACGTGGGTGGAGGCATAGTGTACGTTATAGAAATTGAAGCGGGCATTGAAAGCGGGATTGGAAGGGCCGGCGAAGAAATTCAGGCAGCCGTCCTCCCCCAGGATGGCGTCCGCCTGTTCCACCACAGCGGCCACCGGGGCAAAGCATAGTACGTCGTCATAGCCCTTGCCGCCATTTTGTGCCAACAGGGCGGCAACGGGGTCCTCCACGGCGCCGGTATTTAAATAGGTAAGCTGGATGCCGTTTTTTTTCGCTTCCCCTTGCGATAGGATCTGGCCGGCCCGATCCAGCCGTGTCTGGTCGATGTCCGTGACCACCAACCGGGCAGGCTTACGGTCGCAATGGAGGATATAGTCGATGGCAGCCAGGCCCATGGGCCCCACCCCGGCCAGGATGGCCATGGCGCCGCCTTCCCGGATGCCCATGGCGTGGTTGTAGCTACCCCGGAGGGTATGATACATGGCATGGAAGGTGCCGATAACGCAGCTGAGGGGTTCCGCCAGGGAGCCGCCGAAGAAATCCGCTCCCTCGTAGGGCAGCAGGCAGCCCATCTCCATCACCTGGTTGGGGATGATCACATAGGTGGCGTCCCCGCCGATATAGGGGAAGGAATAGCCGGGGGCGTCCAGGGTCCCCTGGTAATTGAGGGCGGGCTGGATGGCGAACTTGCTGCCGGGCTGGAATTGACCGGCCCATTTTCCCCCCACCTTCAAAATCTCCCCGCAGAACTCATGGCCGATGATCACCGGGTTTTCGGCTACGTTATCCGGCACCCGTTTGTGGGCCGGACCTTGGACGGCTGCCTTGTAGGAGGACATGCACAAACTGTCTGATATCACCCGGGCCAGGATCTCGTCCGGGCCGGGCTCAGGGAGGAAAAAGCTTTCCAACCGCAGGTCGTTTTTTCCATAAAGCCGCACGGCTTTTGTTTGCATGGTATATACCGCCTTTCAGAAGAATCGAAGGGTTTTCGTCAATCCCGGGCTTCCCGGCGCACCAGCGCCCAGGCGGCGTCCACCAGATGGGAGAAGCCGGGTTCCGCCAGCTTTTGGCAGATAAAGCTCTGGCTGGGGGAGTTTACGTCCTCCCCGGAGATCTCCCCCATGCCGTGGCGCAGGCACAGGGCCCTGAGCCGTTGGATCTGCTGATCCGTGTTCCGAGAGGGCATGTAGGTAATATAGCCCACGCCGGCCTGCTCCAGCACCTGGAACAGGCTGCCCAGGTAGCTGTCCTCAAATTGTTCGGCTTTTTTGTCCCCGGTGACGCTTTCCACCACGTCTCCCAGGTAGGGGTAGCATAGCAGGGCGTCGTTTTTTTTGCACAAGGCCACCAGCTGGGATAAGGACATGCATTCGTCGGTGGCAGGTACATAGATGGGGGCGATCAAATGGCTTTTGAGGATGCCCAATAGATCGTAGGGGAGATAGGGCCCCTTTTCCGCCAGCTGGGCCCGCTGCTTGGGTGAGACGGGGATGTTTAGCCGTTCCTCCAAAAAGGCGGCTAGGTCCTGCCCCTGGGAAAGGGTAAGGAGCTGTTGGGCCACGGCCCACATGAGGTGCCGTTCCGTTATGGAGCCTCCTTCCGCCCAATGGGAGATAGGCAACACATCCCGGTCAAAATCCACCTGGATGCCCAGGTGGCCATAGAGCCGGTTGATATTGTCCACCATCTGTCGGTTGCGGCGGTTGCGGGCCTGGCGATAGGGTTCGATGGCCTGTTGGAAGGCCCCGTGGCGCTCCGGCGGGATGCTGTGGACCGCCATGTAGGCGATGCCGGCCTGATCCGGGTTGTTCAGCTTGCGGGTTTCCAGGCCCGTGCCCTGGAAGGAGACCCGCAGTTCCATGCCGCAGGTCACCCCTATGCCCGCCAGCTTGCCTGCCCGGCGGAACTCCATGCCCCCAGCGATGGAATCGTGATCCATGATGCCGGCGGTCTGCAAGCCCGCCTCCCGGGCAAACCACACGGCGGCGGCGGGGGAATAGGGGCTGAAGGAATAAAAGGTATGGATGTGGTTGTTGGCGAATTGGGGCCTGGGGGTGGGCGGCGCGGCCTCCTCCGCTAAGAGCCGGGCCAGGTTGGCTAACCGGGTCTCCACATCCGGGTGGTTGAGCAGGGCCAGGGTTTGCTGTTTGTCCATGGCATTCTCCTTAGTTGAGCATGATCTGGCCTCCGGTCACCGGGATGGCCTGGCCGGTCTCATAGCATTGCTCTACGCAGTAGATAATGGCCTTGGCCACGTCCTCGGGCAGACAACCCCGCTTGATGAGGGATTTGGACAGATAATAGTCCTTCACATCCTCTAGGGTTTTGGCGCCGGGCACCTTACCGGCATGTAGGTACTGGACGAAGAGGCCCCGTTCTGGGTCGCTCCATAGGGGGCCGTCGTAATAGTTGCCGGGGCAGACAGCGTTCACCTTGATGTTATGGGCGGCCAGCTCTAGGGCGAAGCTCTGGGTCAGGCCGATGCCGCCGAATTTGCCGCCGGCGTAGGCGCAATTGGCCTTGGAGCCGGCCAGGCCGGATTTGGAATTGACCTGGATGATGTCAAAGAATAGGTTAGGGTCTGCCTGATGCTGGGCCAGCATGATTTGGCTGGCATATTTGGCGCAAAGGAAGTAGCCGGTGTAGTTGACGCTGGTGACAAAGGAAAAGTCCTTGACGGACATTTCTTCCAGGGGGGCGGCCCGGAGCACCCCCGCATTGGAGACGAATAGGTCGATGCCCCCCAGGGCCTCCACCACCTGACACACCAGGGCTTCCACCGAGGCCTCCTCCGCCACATTCACGCCGATGGCCAAAGTTCCCCGGCCGATTTGCAGAGCGGCTTTTTCCGCCAAGGCCACGTTCATATCTGCGATCACCACCCGTGCCCCCTCTAGGGCCAACTCTTGGGCGATCCCAAAACCAAAGCCCTGGGCGGCGCCGGTGACCACCGCCAGCTTGCCCCCCAGGCGGCCGGCGGAATCCGGGCGCTGGTGCACATGGGCGGCGGCGTATGCCTTTGCTTCTTGCAGATTCATGGATACACACTCCTTTGTTTCCGGGCGGGAGCCCCGCTCATTTCATCTGGGATTTCCGGTAGGACTCCACCTCCCAATGGGTGATGAAATCCGTCAGCTCCTGGGTCATGTGTTGGTAACCGCCAAAGGCTTGGCTATAGACGGCGATCTTTACCGCGTCCTGGAAGAGCAGGGCTGCGGTATCGGCTGCCTTTTGGGTATGGCCCAGGGCATAGGAACCGCTCCCCCCCACCAGCACCAGCCGACAACCGGCGGGTATTTGCTCCAGGGCAGCCAGGTCCTCCGGACCTTCCATATAAGCGGGCGCAGCCCCGTAATAGACGATATGGTCTGGGGTAAAGGCGCCTAATACCGGCGCGGCAGCCTGGGGGGATCGGGCCAGGGCCAAAATGTCCCGGCCGCCTGAAAAGGCCGCATATTCCATTTGGCAGCGTTCCTTCAGCAGCTGGGTCAGCCGGGGGACCTCCCGGCCTGCGGGGGTCAGGTCCGGAACCTGCCGGACCTCCTTGGCCAGGGTATCCCGCACCCAGGCATACAAGCCGTCGATCTCCTCCGGGGTGTCACCGGCCACGAAGATGCCGTGGTTTTGCAGCAGTAAGATCTGGGGCAGCCGGCCCGTGCGGGCCTTATGGCGGGCCATGGCTTCCCTGCACAGGCTGGCCAACACGTAGCCCGGCCGGCAAAGGGGGACCCATAGAACCTGGTCGCCAAAGAGACGGCGGCAGGCGGCTTCCCCTTCCCGGCTGCAGGTCAAGCCGTTGATCAGGGCCGGGTGCACGTGGAGCACCAGCCGCTGGGGAAACAGGTTATGCAGGGGCGCTTCCACGCTGGGCCGGCGGGTCTCCCCGGGCAGGGCCCGGGTGGCCATCACCGCCTGCAAAAAGGCTGCCTCCCGGGCCGCGTCCTCCGCAGGATAGCTTTGGGCCATGGCGACATCCATTTTGTGCCGGTCGATGGGGACAAAGCCCGCTTCATCCATGGTAGCCAACTGCACGCCGGAGCACTTGATGTACATCCGGTGGGGGTCCTTGGCCGAGGTGTTGCCGCCGCCGGCCAGCACCGCCTCCGGGTCGCTCCCATAGCGTCGGGACAGGGCGATGATATCCTGTAGTTCCATGGGGCCTCCTTAACGCTTGCTGAGCACATCCGCCTCATATTGGGCAATGGCGGCATACCAGCTCTCCCGCTGGGGCGCTTGTTGCCGCCGGCAATATTCGTCCCAAACGATGCCCCAAGGATAGGTCTTAAGCTCCTCGCTCCGATACATCAGCTCCGTGAACCGGCTTTGGGCCTGGAGGGCCTTCAGGTCGTCCCAGGGCTGGAGCAGGGCATAGAGCAGGGCCTTTTGCATATTGCGGGTACCCACCACCCAGGCGGCGATCCGGTTGATGGAGGCGTCGAAATAATCTAGGCCGATCAACACCTTTTTTACTGCGTCGTTGCGGACGATCTCCTTGGCGATCTCCACCAGCTCATCCTCCAGCAGCACCACATGGTCGCTATCCCAGCGGACGCCCCGGGTCACGTGGAGGGGGACCCGGTCAAAATAGCACAGCAAGCTGGGAAGCTTATCGCTGACCACCTCCGTGGGGTGGTAGTGGCCGTTGTCCAGCAGGTTGTAGACGCCGGGATGGGTGGCGGCATAGGCGATATAGAATTCGCTGGAACCTACCGTATAGGCTTCCAGGCCAATGCCGAACACCTTGGATTCCACGCTATCCACCACCCCGGGCAGCTTTTCTGCAAAGATCTGATCCAGGCTATCCTTGAGCCGGAGCCGGGGCCCCATACGGTCCGCCGGGATGTCTTTATATCCATCCGGCACCCATACGTTGCAGGCGGAATAGGTATGCAGCTCTTTTGCAAAATAGGCGGCGATCCGGCGGCAGGCGATGCCGTGGCGGATCCAGAAGCGGCGAACGGTCTCGTCGGGACTGCTGAGGGTCAGGCTATCCGCAGCCATGGGATGGCTGAAGAAGGTGGGGTTAAAATCCAAGCCGATGCCGTTTTTCTTGGCAAAGTCCACCCAGGGCGCAAAATGCTTAGGCTCCAGTTTGTCCCGATCCACTTTTTCGCCAGGGGCAAAGATGGCGTAAGAGGCGTGCAGGTTCAGCCGCTTGGGGCCGGGGATCAGGGAAAAGGCCAGCTCCAGATCCGCCATGAGCTCCTGGGGATTACGGGCCTTGCCGGGATAGTTGCCGGTGGTCTGGATGCCCCCGGTGAGGCCGCCGTCGGAATCGAACCCCATCACATCATCCCCCTGCCAGCAATGGATGCTAATGGGGATATTGGAAAGGGTATTCAGGGCTTTTTCAACGTCTACGCCTATGTCAGCATACATTTTTTTTGTTTGTTCCAACATGGTCTAACTCCTTTGCATGAAAAGATTGATATGGCTATCCGCCCGGCTTGGATCACACAGGCAGAATATCGAAGCTCTCCCGAATAGCGGCCCGGGCTTGGGCAAGGTGGGCGTATTCGCCGGCCTGGATCATTTGGCACAATAGGTTGCCAAGGGCGGTCCCTTCCACGGGCCCGGCAAAAACCGGCAGCCCAGTGGCCGCTGCGGTCATCTCGTTCAGATAGGAATCCTGGCAGCCGCCCCCCACGATGTTGATGCTGGAATACTTTTTGCCGGTGATGTGCTGCAATTCGGCGGCGGCTCCGGCATAACACTTCGCTAGGCCCCGGTAGGCGCATTGCATCAGCTGGCCTGGGGATTCCGGGATGGGCTGCTCGGTCTCCCGGCAATAGTCCCGTATGGCGCCGATCATGCTCTCAGGCGCCAGGAACCGGCTGTCGTTGGCGTCGATGACAGCCTGGAAAGTGCTGTTGCGCCGGGCCAGATCTCCCAATTGGGTATAGCTATACCGGTCGTCCAGTTCATGGCGGATAGATTGGATGATCCAAAGTCCCATAATGTTTTTTAGATAACAGTATGTGCCGTTATACCCGCCCTCGTTGGTAAGGTTATACTGCCGGCTCCGCTCGGTGGTGATGGGATTATTGAGTTCAACCCCCATCAGGCTCCAGGTGCCGCTGCTGATGTAGATGGAATGTTCGTCCGCCAAAGGCACGGCCATCACCGCAGAAGCGGTGTCGTGGGAGGCTACCAGGGATACGGTACAATTGAATCCCACCTCTTGGGCGATCTCCCGCCTCAGCTGGCCCACGGTCTCCCCGGGCATGTGGATGGGGCCGAACATGTGGGCGGGATAGCCCAGGGCGCCCAGGATCTCCGGGGCCCAGGTGCGGGTCTGGGCGTCCACCAGACCGGTGGAGGTGGCGTTGGTATACTCGTTCATATCCACCCCGGTAAGCAGATAGTTAAAGTATTCCGGGGTCATCAAAAAGCGGGCGCTGCGACGGAACCGGGCAGGGTCCTCCCGGCGGGTGGCCCATAACTGGTAGATGGAATTGAAGGGCTGACGCTGGATGCCTGTGAGGCTATACAGCTGCTTTTCTGAGATGCGGGCGCTGACCTCGGGCACAGCGCTTTCGTTGCGGCCGTCCCGGTAGGCCATAAAGGGGCCGATGGGCTGGCCGCTGCTATCCAGCAATACGTAATCCACCGCCCAGGTGTCGATGCCCAGGCTTACCGGGATCTTGCCGGCCGCCTTGCAAGCCTTCATGCCCTCCAGGATATGCCCGAACAGGGCGTCGTAATCCCAGCAAAGCAGCTCCCCTTTTCGAACTAAGTTATTTGGAAAGCGGTAGACTTCATCCAGGAGGATCTTGCCGTTTTTGACATATCCCAAAATATGGCGGCCGCTGGAAGCGCCGATGTCGATCGCAAGGAAATAGTTTGTCATGGAACTGCATCCTTCCTTATTTTAGACTTGCCAATGGGGACCCATACGCGCCCATAACCAGGGACGATACGCAGAAAAGATGAGGCCGCCCCAAGTGAAGTGGGGGGATGATTTGATTATAAAGGCAGGGACAAAGGGGGAACAATGACAGGTGTTGACCAAAAAACTGTCTTTTCTTGCAGACGGAAGAATTGCGATGATACGAATATATCTTGGGAAAATCATAGTTTGCATTGTCATAGCAAAAAAAATCTGCTACTATGAATCCAAACCAGCCCCTTGGGGCAGAGGGAAAGGAACCCGGCATGCAACAGGAATTGATCGACAGGCTATCCATCATCACCGAGGAGGAACGGCAGATCCTTGCGGGAACAGGAGAGATCAACCGCAGCATTTTTACTGCGCCGGATAGCTTTATCGTGGACGCGGATAAGCTCATGGGCAGGGGGGAATTGGTGGCGGCCCGGCATCACGCCCGGTTTGCCCCCTATCCCAATCATTCCCACAACTATGTGGAGATGATCTATATGTGCAGCGGCTCCACCACCCATATCATCAACGGCAAGGAACGGGTGGAATTGCGCACCGGCAACATACTGCTTTTGAACCGGCATACCAGCCACGCCATAGAGACCACCGGGCAGGAGGACATCGCGGTAAATTTTGTGATGCGCCAGGGGCTGTTCGACCTGGCCATGGAGTTGTTGGACCGGGAAGACCCCCTGAGCGATTTTGTCAGTTCATCCCTGCGCAGCCGGGAGGAACGGGGCTTTTTGCTGTTCAATGTGGCCCATGCCATGCCCATACAAAACCTGATGGAAAACCTGGTATGGTCCATTCTGAACCGGCCCAACAACAGCGAAAAAATAAACAGGGCCACCTTGGCCCTGCTGTTTATCCAGCTGGTGAATTATTTGGATAAGCTGGTACAGACCAGCGATGAGGATTATGAGCGGGCCTTGGTATTAAAGGCCCTGGAATATGTGGAGACCAGCTACCGGGACGCAAGCCTGGGGGAGCTTTCGGCCATGCTGAACCAATCTGTGAGCCGGCTCAGCCGCCTGATCTCCCGGCAGACCGGCCGCTCCTTTTCCCAGCATTTGCAGCAGGCCAAATTCCACGCCGCGCTAAGGCTATTGCGGGAAAGCGACCTGCCGGTGGCGGATATCGCCGCGGCGGTAGGCTATTCCAACCAAAGCTTTTTTTATCGCTGCTTCCATAGCCGCTTTGGATGTACGCCCCGGGAATATCGCCTGGCCCAGCAAAAAAAGCAGCATCAATAGGGCTGCTGGCTGTTGTACCAATTGCGCCGGTAAGCGGAGGGGGTATCCCCTTCGCTTTTTCTAAATAGGTTGATAAAATGGCTGGTGTTGTATACGCCCACGCTGGCCGCGATCTGGCTAATGGAATTGCTGGAGGTGCGCAGGAGCTCTTTGGCTTTATTGATCCGGGTCTGGATGAGAAATTCATTGGGCGTAAAACCAGTATAGCGCTTGAATAGCTTTAGAAAATAATATTTATTCAGGTTGTAACGGCGGGAAAGGTCGTCCAGGGTGATGTGCTCTCCAAAGTGCTCCCCAAGATAGGCCCGGGCATCCTGAATACAGGCGGGGATCACAGCCCCGCTGTTGCTTTTTGTGGTGGCGCAAATCAGCTCCGACAAAAGCCGGGTCATCATGGAGGAAGCCTTTACGTCGGTGATCAGGCTGGTGGCTTCGGTACGGTACAAGGTGATCAGATCGAAGAGGATGGAGGAGGGCAGGTTGGGTTGGTCGTAAATGGTGACGCTGTTGGCGCCCTGGTTTAGGGAGAGGAAAAGATCGTAATATTGCTTGGCGCTGCCGCCGTAAAAGTGGACCCACACCATGCGCCAGTTCCCCGTATGGGGTGAGGTGCGGTAATATTGGTAGTTTTGGCAGTCAATGAACAAGGCTTGGCTGGATCGGATGGAGAAGGTCTGGCCGTTGTAATCCATGATGCCCTCGCCGCTGAGGGTGTATTTGATCAGGTAGGAGGGCAGGTTGCGGCGGGTGGTAAAATATTCCGGCCCGGCAATAAAATCCCCCAGCTCCTGCACATAAATTAGATTGCTTTTGGCGGTGGCAGTGGGGTTTACCGTTAGCCAGGTGGATTCCGGCGCTAGGTCCAGTTTATAGCTTAGGTGGATCTGGGACATAAGGACCTCCTTTAGGTAATAGCAAGATACTATTATAACAGAACAATAAAGAGTGATGACACGCCAATTTTGCGCCCCTATATAATAAATTTAACACACGAAACATTCCTTGACAACCGTAGGAATCGCATCTAATGTGCCGGATTTTCGGCAGAATATCAGCACATATTTAAGCTAGCATAATCGTAATTTTTTCGGACGCAAAATTCAGGAGAAAATCACGACAGAATACCTTTATCTATTCACAAAAGCAATATAGTGTTGTTCATTAGGACCGACCCATATAGAAAGCGCAAGACCAAACACGCCGGCCATGGGCGAAGCCGTCAGCTGAGAGGAGGATGGAAGTGGCGGAATATGTATTAGAACTCAGGGGGATCACCAAGATCTTCCCAGGCGTAAAAGCCTTGAACCGGGTGGACTTTCAGCTGCTGCCCGGGGAGATCCATGCCCTAATGGGGGAAAATGGGGCGGGGAAATCCACCTTTATCAAGGTGATTACGGGGGTACATAAGGCAGAGGAGGGCGTTATGTACCTGGATGGGAAGCAGGTGTCCTTCCGCAATCCCAAGGACGCCCAACAGGCGGGCATTGCCGCTATCTACCAGCATGTGACCGCCTACCCCCACCTTACGGTGACGGAAAACATCTTTATGGGCCACGAAAAAGTCCGCCGGGGCGTGATCCAATGGAAAGAAATGCACCGGGACGCCCAGGCGTTGCTGGACGAGTTGAATGCGGATTTCCGCTCCACCACCTTAATGGGCGCGTTGAGCGTGGCCCAGCAGCAGATGGTGGAGATCGCCAAGGCTTCGCATCATCATCGGCGCCATGCTGATCCTGGCGGTCATGCTGCCTAACCTGGGGCTGGAACGCTTGTTCCGCAAGCGGGCCAAGAAGCAGGATGCCCCTGTAGAACCATCGATGTGAACGCCTATGCGTCCATAATAAAAAAAGCGAAAGGAAAAAGGAAAACTATGAAGAAACTGTTGAGTTTGCTGCTGGTTGCGGCCCTGATGCTCTCCATGGTGGCCTGTAGCTCCACGCCTGCCGCTACGGAGGAAGCCCCCGCTGCGGAAGCCCCGGCCGAGGAAGCGCCCGCCGAGGAAGCCCCTGCCGAGGAAGCGCCGGCTGAGGAAGCCGCCGCGTCCGATCTGACCTTTGCCATCGTGCCCAAGTCCGCAGGCAACCCCTACAATGAACGGGAAGCCTCTGGCTTTGAAGAAGCCTGCGCAGCCCTGGGGGTAACGAGCATCGTTCAGTATCCGGAAGATACCTCCGCTGAAGCCCAGATCACCGTGATCAACAACCTGGTAGCCCAGGGCGTTGACGGCATCGCGGTTGCGGCCAACGATGCGGAAGCCCTGGAGAGCACCTTGCAGGCCGCCCGCGATAGCGGCATCGTGGTGGTGACCCTGGATTCCGATGCCAAGGGCAGCCAGCTGTTCGTCAACCAGGCGGGCGTCACGGAAGTGGGCCAGGTACTGGTGGATTCCATCTATGACATGACCGGCGGCGAAGGCCAGTTTGCCGTACTGTCCGCCACCTCCACCGCCACCAACCAGAATTCCTGGATCGCGGCCATGGAGCAGATCATTGCGGGCGACGCCAAGTAGTGGGTGGTCACCGTATATGGCGACGACGAGTCCCAGAAGTCCTATGACGAGACCGAATCCCTCATGACCAACTATCCCGACCTGAAGGTCATCTGCTGCCCCACCACCGTGGGTATCCTGGCTTGCGCCCAGGCTGTGCAGAACAGCGGCAGCGCCATCAAAGTTGCCGGCCTCGGCCTGCCCTCCGAGATGAACGGCTATGTTGGCGAAGGCCTGCCCTGCCCGTATATGTACCTGTGGAACCCCATTGATGTGGGCGCCTGCGCGGCGTATGCCATCCAGGCCTTCATCGACGGCGCCACCATCGGCGCGGTGGGCGAGACCTATACCGCTGGCAATGGCAGCACCTACGAGGTCATTGAAAAGGACGAGAGCGTTGGCGTGTACACCCCCCAAGTCATCGTTGGACCTCCCTTCGAGTTCACTGCGGACAACATCGCCGAGTGGGCGGAAGTGTATTGATGCGCCATTGCGAAACCTGTAAATAGATACATTCGCGACCATATGGGGCAAGGGCATCTGCCCTTGCCCCTCCTTTTGCAAAAACCCGAAAATGCAGGCGGGAATAAGGAGAAAAACCATGATCAAAGGGTTTAAAATGAAGCTTTATGAAGGCCAGGCAGCGGAATATGAAAAGCGGCATAATCAGCTGTGGCCAGAGATGAAAGAAATGATCCATCAATATGGTGGCAAGAATTACAGCATTTTTTGGGATAAGGATACCAACCTACTCTTTGGCTATATCGAGATCGAGGACCCGGCCCTATGGGCCAAGTCGGCAGACACCCCCATCAACCGGAAATGGTGGGATTTCATGGCGGATATTATGGAAACCAACCCGGATAATAGCCCGGTATGCATAGATATGGATTTGGTATTCCATTTGGATTGACCTTGCGAATTATGAAATCACTTGCCGGGCGAAAAGGGCAAAAATAGGATGAATGAGAGGATGAGCGAAATGCGTCATATCGAATATAAAAAGCCGCGGATCGGCCTGTACAGCATGGGACTCAAGGCGTATTGGACCCAGTTCCCCGGCCTTCGGGAGCGACTGGCGGAATATGGGGAGTTCATCGCAAAGCGCCTGGAAGCCTGCGGCGCACAGGTATTCAATTATGGCCTGGTGGATTGCGAGCAGGCGGGCAGCGCAGCAGGGGATTATTTTTCCAAGGCGGACGTGGATCTGATCTTCAGCCATTCCGCCACCTATTGTACCAGCGCCAGCATTCTACCGGTGCATCAGATCTGTCCGGCGCCGGTGGTGGTATTGAATTTACAGCCTGCCCCTCGGATCGATTATGCCCGCACCACCACCGGAGAATGGTTGGCACATTGCGGCGCATGCCCGGCGCCGGAAGTGGCCAATGCATTTAACCGTGCCGGTATCCCATATCGGGTGGTGAACGGGCTATTGGGGTTGGACTACACCCCAGAGATCTCCCTGACGGAAGAAAACACCGCGGACCGGCCGGAGGCAAAGCGGGCCTGGAAGCAAATTGAAGAATGGGTGCAGGCCGCCAAAGTAAAGCGGAACCTAAAGGGCGCCCGGTTTGGCTTCCTAGGGAATACCTATGGGGGTATGTTGGACCTGTATTCGGATTTTACTATGTTTTCCGCCCAAACCGGCGCCCATTTGCAGGTGCTGGAGATGTGCGACCTGGAGCAGCAGCTCCAGCAGGTCACCGAGGAAGAAGTGGCGGCAAAACGACAGGAGATCGAAGGCTTTTTCCTGATCACCGACGACCAGGCGGCAGACCCCTTGGCCAGCAAACCTACCCAAGCCCAGCTGGACTGGTCCGCCAGGGTGGCCTGCGCCCAGGAGAAGCTGGTGCAGGCCTTCCACCTGGACGCCTTGGCTTACTATTACCATGGCGCCCCCGGCGGCCATTATGAGGACGTGCAAGGCGGCTTTATCGTGGGCCACTCCCTGCTGACGGCAGCCGGTATCCCCTGCGCGGGGGAAGGGGACCTGAAAACGGCCTTGGCCATGAAGATCTGCGATATCCTGGGGAAGGGCGGCAGCTTCTGTGAAATCGTGGTGACGGACTACGAGGATGGGGTAATCCTATTGGGCCATGATGGCCCCTTCCATTTGGAGATCGCCCGTAGCAAGCCGTTTTTGCGGGGCATGGGCCTATACCATGGCAAGCAGGGCACTGGCGTATCCGTGGAGGCCAAGGTCAAGGCGGGCCCTATCACCAACCTGAACTGCACCCAGACCATCGATGGTAAGCTGAAGTTTATCATCACCGAGGCGGAGTCCACCGACGGCCCCATTATGACCATTGGCAATACCCAGACGCCGGTCCGGTTCAAACGGGACCCGGACAGCTACATGGACGCCTGGTTTGCTGAAGCGCCTACCCATCATTTTGCCATGAGCGTGGGCCATAATGCAAGTCTGCTGAATAAGGTGGCGGATCTGCTAAGGATCCCAGCGGTGACACTGGAGTAGCATAAAACCCTTAAAAAAGGGATATGGATAAGCCCCCGGGCAGAGCGGCCTTGGGGGCTTGCCATATGCGCAAAAACAGGCGTAAGCTGTGCCAAAGCATGGCAAAAAACACCACAGAATTCTTCGCATACATCCGGCCGGCTTACAAATACTAGTGCTACAGCCAACAGAACCACAATACAGGAGGAATAGGGCATTGAAAGCAACAGGCATCGTAAGACGCATCGACGAACTTGGCCGGGTGGTCATTCCCAAGGAAATTCGCAGGACTCTTCGTATCCGCGAAGGCGATCCCCTGGAAATATTTACCGATCGGGATGGAGAAGTAATCCTAAAGAAGTACTCTCCTATTGGGGAATTGGGGGATTTTGCAAAGGAATATGCGGAATCCTTGTATCAAGCGTTGGGCCATACGGCGGTGATCTGCGACAAGGACGCAGTCATTGCAGTGGCGGGAGGAAGCAAACGGGAGTTAATGGATAAACCCATCAGCGAAGAGGTGGAGCGGCTGATGAAAACCCGGGAGCGTGGCACCTTCAGCCGGGCCCAGGGAAATATGATCCCCTTGTTTAGCGGGGACAATGGCGTATACCAGTCTGGGGTGGTGGTACCGATCCTGGCAGGCGGGGACGCTATTGGCGCGGTGCTTATGATTAGCCGGGAAGTGGAAACCATGGGGGAAGTGGAACGCAAGCTATGCGAAACAGCCGCCCATTTTATGGGGAAGCAGATGGAGACTTGACTGCCGTAAGACTCTCATTTGGCCGGCCTTCCAAAGCTTGATATTACCAAAAAGCGTGCACCGAAAAAGGTCAGCACGCTTTTTTCTCAGTGGTCATACTGTTTGGTAGATATATCGAAGGAACTTGCGCAGGCAATCCCCGTTGTTTCACCCCCGATAAAAGGCTAAAAACTGTTGGGTCCGAGGGTCTGTAGGGGCGTTTAGCACCTGGGAAGCAGGGCCCATTTCCGCCAGGCAGCCTTCATGAAGAACCAGCACGTCATCTGCAATGCGCTGCACTTGCCCCAGGCCGTGGGAGATCATAACTACGGGACAGCCTTGCCGTTTGCAATAATCCCGGATCAGGGACTCTGCCAGAATGGTGGAGGCGATATCCATGGAAGCAGTAGGCTCGTCCAAGATCAATAAATCAAAGGATTGCATCAACAGCCTGGCCAAAGCCATGCGCGCGGTTTCGCCACCGGACAGCTTAGGGGCCTGTTGCTTTGCCAGATGCTGAATTTGCAACGCTGCCATAAGCTGCTGGCATTGTTCCCGATCCGCTTTGCTTAGAAGAATATTTTTCTGCACCCGCATATGGAAGGCATAGGGGTGCTGGGGTAGATATCCCACGCGGATCCCCCCGGGCAAAAGCCGCGCCTGGGTATCCGAAGGGATAATGCCGGCTAAAAGCCGTGCAAATGTGGTTTTCCCACTGCCATTCGCGCCGATCACCGCAGTGATGTGGCCGGCTTCCAAGGGCAATGGGGGCAAATCCAGCACCAGACGTCGATTATATGACTTTTTGGCCGGCGGGGTTATCACTTACTTAGCCTCCTTTGCACCAGGGTAATCGATGCGTTGATGCACATAGAGATGACCATCAGGATCAAACCTAAGGCTATTCCCAGGGAAAAGTCCCCTCGATTGGTGTAAAGCATAATGGCCGTGGTCATAACATTGGTCTTCCATGCGATGGCGCCGCCCACCATAGAGACCGCTCCCACCTCCGCTACAGCTCTCGCAAAAGCCAGCAGATAGGTGGAAAAAATTTGGTAGACGCTTTCATTCATCAGCAATAAAAAGGTTTTAAAGCGTCCCAGCCGCAACCCCTGGGCTGTTTCCTGGATGGGGCCAATGATGCTGGAGACGTGGGTTTCCATGTTGCTGATCACCAACGGGACGATCAATACGACCTGGGCAATGATCATCAGCTTTACCGTAAACAGCAGCTTCCACGAACCAAAAGGCCCCACGCCGGAAAAGAGCATATAAAAAAGTAAACCGCAAACCACGGGCGGCATACCCATCATGGTGCGGTTATAGACCACCAAAACCTGGCGAAAGCGAAACCGGGTTGCCCCCAGCCAGATCCCTAGGGGTACGCCGATGAGCAGGGCCAGAATGGAGCTCGTAAGGCTCATTTTCGCTGTGGTGGAAAGGATGTTTAGCAGCTCAAGGTCGCCTTCTAAAATTAGGTTTAGGGCTTCAGCTAATGCAGTCTTCATCCAGTTCAGCCTCCTTGGGGAAAACGGCCGCCGGCGTCTGGCAGAACGCAAGGGCGCTGCCTGACAAGCTAGGCAAAGCAAAGGATGTTTTTTCTTCCATGGCGGCGATAGGGGACTTTCTCATCCAGCAGGGACTGCGGAATGCAAATCGCAAAAGCCCCTGTCCCACAAGGACCTTTCGCCATGCTCAAATATTGGGCTGGAAATCTAAAATCGTTTCCTGCCTATCTAAGCGTTAGGGCGGCCAACCCCTAGAGGTTGGCCGCCCAGGCTCGTTTTCAATCAATCCATTACGCCGCCGTTGGCAGCAAAGGTGAGATAGGTCGCCTTATCCGTAAGGATATAGGCGCCCATTTCCTCAGCCATAACCAGGCAGGAACCCATGCCGGCATTGGCGGAGGTGTACCAATCGGTATAATCTACAAAGCTTTCCGGCTCAGCGGTGATGCCCAGCTCTTCCGGCCAGAGGGACAGCTCTTTGGTATGGGTACCGGAGCCATCGCCACGGGAGATAAAGGGATATTTGCCTTCCGCAATGGCGGCAAAGGCATCCAACACGGTGGCAGCATCCTTTACGCCGGCAGGATCGGATTCAGGGCCGCAAAGTACAAAATAGTTGTACAGGAAGGAAAGCCGCGGGGAGTCAAAGCCCTCCAGGGTGTAGGCGTAGCCCGCGTTAACAAAATCCTCTTCCTGGCTCTTGGCATGCACCAGGATCAGATCCGCATTGCCATATTGGGCGGCGGCGATGGCCTTGCCGGTACCGGCGGATTGGACCTCTACCGTATAGCCGTATTCCTCTTCGAATACAGGCAGCAGGTAGCCGAGCAGGCCGGAGTCGTTGACGGAAGTGGTGGTGGATAGACGGATGACCTTGGTCTCTTCCGTGGCGGGAGCAATTTCCCCTTCATAGGTGGGCGCGCCTTCCAGAATGTAGAACAGGCTATCCCCATACTCTTCTTGCCCATAGGAGCCGGCCAGGGAAATGCCCTCCTCGGACAGGAACCACTGGATCAGCGCCTGAGCGCCGGCGGTATTGATGGCCACATCGGAAACCGCATTGCCATCCGCATCGGTGAAGGGCGCTTCCGGATTGACCGCGATCAAGGTGTAGGTGTTGATCATGCTGTCATCCTGCTCCTTGAGGATCACGGTTTGCAGAGCGGCAGCAGGGGCCTCGGTTTCCTCGGGAGCAGCAGTCTCTTGTGCGGGCGTTTCTTCTACAGGCGCCTCCTCTGCGGGCTCCGTAGCGGCGGGCTGTTCTGTGACCGCCTCCTGGCTGGAACAACCTGCAAACAGGCTAAGGGTCATAGCCAGCAAGAGCAGCCAAACGAGAAGTTTTTTCATAAGTTTTTCCTCCGAAATAAAAATTAGCCTCCTGGAAATCTGATGCAACAGGAAAAGATCCGGCACAACAGGATTTGCAAGGGGCTCGTCCACCACTTTCAAATTCGACCAATATGGGGTCTTGCCGTGATCTCTCTCCAGGAATACTAGACCACAGGAAGCCATACAGGATATTATACGTGCTTCCCATTTCCCTGTCAATATGTCCCTAAAGGAATAGAAAAATATTGCTGAATTCTCATAAAAAGCCCCAAATTTCCCAGAATATCGAATCTTTTTCTATAACCGCTAGCCTGGGGGAACGCGGGCTGAAAAAATTTACCCTAGTCTTTTTCCAAAATTTAGCTAGAATATATTTAACATAAGTAAGAAATAACTTATAATAGATTAAATAAATAAATGATTATTTATCTTTTTGAATGAAAAAAATTTAGCATTCCTTTTTTAAACATTATCCAAAACAAAGGATAGCTGCCTTTGCAAAGTGCGTTGACAGAACACCCTAAAGTTTTCTATAATATAGATATGTTAAAAATAACATAATATTTCCTTATCCTTATCGACATTTGCAATTACGGAGGGAGCATCATGCGCATCATCAAGGTCAACCTAACCGACCATACGATTCGGGAAGAAGCGTTTCACCAAGAGGATTATGGCTTTTTTGGCGGGCGAGGCCCCATCGCAAGGTTTTTAACCGGCTATTGCGATCCGCTGTGCGATGCGTTGGGGCCGGATAATCCGCTGATTTTTGCCACGGGGTATTTTTCCGGCACCATTTTAACCACCAGCAACCGGCTTTCCATCGGCGCAAAGAGCCCGCTGACCGGGGGCATTAAAGAATCCAACTCCGGCGGCACCTTTGCCCGCCGCATGACGGATCACCAAATTAAGATCATCCTGTTTGAAGGGCAGTCCCCAGACTGGGTTTATCTCTACATCGATAAAGAGGGGAACCCCAGCCTGGTAGACGCGGCAGCCTATATGGGCATGAACACCTATCCGGTGGGCCAAGCGTTTCGCAAAACATATAATGACCGGATCGCCATTGCCGCCATCGGTACGGCTGGAGAGCACCTGGGCCTTGTCTCCTCCATCATGGTGACGGAGATGAATTCTGGCCTGCCTTGCCGGGCGGCGGCCCGGGGCGGCATGGGCGCGGTGATGGGGAGCAAGCGGCTGAAAGCTGTGGTAATTGAACATTCGGACAATCCATATTATGTGAAGCTGCCCCCCAAAGCGGATGAAGAGTTCCGGGCACTGAATAAAAAGATCGTGGAGGCCATAAAAACCAATCCCCTTACCGGCCAGACCATGCCGGCCTATGGCTCGGCGGCGGGGGTGGATACCACCGGCAAAATGGGGGCACTTCCCTGGAACAACTTCAATGGCAAGTTTACGCCTGGTTGGGAGCGGATCGGGACCCAGCAATGGCGGAAGAATCTGATCGAGCAAGGGGGCCATAGCACCATCCCTTGTCAACCGGGGTGTATTGTGCGTTGCTCCAACGAATACTGCGATAAAAACGGCAATTATCTTTCCGCGGGCATCGAATATGAAACCGTAGCCTTGTGCGGCTCCAATATCGGGGTGTTCGATACGGACATTATCTGCACCCTGGATCGACTATGCGACGATATGGGCATGGACACCATTGATATCGGCTGCGCCCTGGGGGTCATGATGGACCAAGGGGTGTTGGCTTTTGGGGATGGGGAAGGGGCCATTGACTTGGTACGGAATATGTTTGCCCCGAATTCCCGCTGGGGGAACGTATTAAAGGATGGCTGTGCCGCCGTTGCAGACGCCCTGGGGGTACCGCAACAGCCGGGTAGGAAACGGGTGCCCGTATCCAAACGCCAGGCGTTTGCAGCCTATGATCCCCGGGTGATCCGGGGCTATGGCCTAACCTGGGAGCGGGGCCCCATGGGGGCGGACCACACCTCCGGTTCCGCTGCAACGTATATTCCTACCATGACGCCTGAACAACAGGCGGACTATTCCCTGGCAGTAAATTGCACGTGCGATTGTTTCATGTGCCTATTTTCCTGGTCTGCGGTGAATTTCAGCAAGGAAGCCCGCCCGGCCATCGCTAGGATGGCGGGGATCTTAGCGGGCATGGAGGAAGGCCCCGACGTGGGCATGATCCAGCGGAACGGCATGGAGATTTTGCAATTGGAATATGCCTTTAACGCAAAGGCGGGCATCGTACATGAAAACGACCGGTTCTATGGCGGCAAGGACAATTTCATGTATTCGGAGCCCCACGAAGCCACCAAGAGCCCCTTCTGGAGCATCCAAAACGGCCCGTTGCCCACGCCCCCAACGCCTCCCACGCCGGCTGCCGCCCCCCAGGCGCAAAAGACAAATGAGGTGAAAGAATGAATGGGATCTGCATAAAGGTTTGCGGCCAGCAAAAGCAAATGCCGGCAAATTCCAACCTGGAAGAAGCGCTGCGCCGGTATTCCCCATATGGGGAGGAGGCGGTGGTATGCCGGCTCAACGGCCAGGTGATCCGTAGCATAGATGATGCGGCCTCCCATTTATTAAACGATGGGGACGAGCTGGAGATCTTTCCGTTGATCATTGGCGGATAGGCCCTGGGGGGATCGCTCCAGGCCGGGGAAAGGGCGCAATTTGGCCCAGGGCGGGAAATGCCTGCATGGGCGGCGGAACAAGAACCGGCGGCAGAGGCATCCCCTAGCCGTTGCGGCAGGGGATGCCTATCCGCTGCTTCCATCGCTGCCAGGGCCGCTGCGCCCCGCCGGCCAGCACCGCTCCCCATAGGTTGCTGTGGCCCGATCCCCTGGTTGCGAACCGGCCCGGCAGGCTATCTACACCGGGCCGAGCCCCAGCGTATTCCTGGACGAGGGATGGGCATTGCCCACATCACCCGGGCGTTGTGATCGGTGCCGGCGGGATCGGCCCCCTCCCGTCCCAGTAGGCCACCCCATCGGGGATCTATCGGCTGAGGGGGCTGCGGGCCATGGATGCCCATGGGGATTCCCCGCCGGCTCACGGCGCCCAGCCCCGCAAACGCTTACGGGTTAAACGCTGCTGGCCCCCTTGGCCTGGGTTGGAAAGGCCCCTGGGAACGGGATGGCGTTGGAAAAATCGGGACGCACATTTCTTTTTTGCGGGGAATGCTTATAGCCGATGCCCGAAGGTTGGGCCATTTCACCGCGGCCTGCTCCATCCCAGGGTGGAAACCACTTGCTGGCACTATTGACATTGCACACCATATGTTATAGAATTTATATGTTAATTATAACATATATAGAAACAGGTCCACACCAGCCAATCCCACACCGCCAGCATGGGGAAGATCCTTTCCGGCTTCCCAGGAGGGGGTGACTTTTTCACCGCAGCCGATAGAAAAAACGCCATAGCCCTGGCGGCATACATGCATTTCATAGGGTATCCATACGAAAATATAAAAATTCAGAAAGGAATCAAAACAAGATGGAAACCAAGAAAAAGTCTACGCTCTCCTTTGGGCTGCGCTACGGCTATGGCCTTGGCGAATTTGGACTAAACTTTTTGCTCACCTACATAACCTACTATCTGACCTTTTACTTGACCAATGTGGCGGGGCTGAGCATGACCTTAGCCGCCACGGTGACCACAGCCACCACGGTCATCAAGGTATTCGGCATGCCCATTGCCGGCACGCTGATTGATTCCATTAAGCTAAAAGGCAGCAAATTCCGGGGTTGGATGGTTTTAGGCGGCGTTCTCTATTTTGTGGGGGGCACCTTGTTGTTCTATCGGTTTGACATGGAACCTGGCCCATATGCCATCGTATTTTGTTTCTTCTTCTTCATCTATTGGTTGGGGTACTCTGCTTCCTGGTCCAGCTGGCGGGCCCTAATGGACCCCATCTGCTCCCATCCCATCGATAAGGTAGGCCTCACAGCCGCCGCCTCCCAGGAAGGCACCATTGCCAGGGTCATTTTCTCCTTTATTGCCACGGCGATCCTGGCTGCCTTTACCATAGACGGGATGATCGATCCCATGGGCTATACCACCGTAAACGGGGTATTTGGTATCATTGCCCTATTGTGCTTCGTGCTGGTCAGCATGATCACTAAAAAATACGACAATATGCCTGCGGCGGTGGAGACCAAGACCCAGGCTAAGGCTGCGGCGCAGAAAATGCGCGGCAAGGATTTCATCAATACCATCAAGACCCGCCCCATGCTGATCTTCATCCTGTGCGCCGTGTTCCGCTGCGCGGTGCTGACGGTGATGGGCACCCTGTTGGCCTTCTATCTGCAATACGTATTGGGGAATGCAGACCTGGCCCAGATTTATATGCTGCTGGTCTATGCCATTTCCTTCTTTGGAGCCCTGTTGGTGCAGCCTCTGGCAAAGAAGATCGGCAAACGGTCTACCTTTGTATATACCACGGCCCTATCCGCCATTTGCGTGTTTGGCCTGCTCTTTACCGGCACCAACGCAGTTGCTTTTATCGTTTTAATGTGCGTATTCCAGTTCCTGGGCATCTTCTCTTCCACCCTGATCCCTGTGTGCATGGCGGATATCGGGGAATATAACTCCATTACCAACGGCGCCCAGGCAAGGGGCCTGGTATTCTCCATCGGCGGTATGGCCATCCAATTGTCCTCCGTGGTAGGCGCAGCTTTGGCCTCTTACGGCATGGTGCTGGTGGGCTTTGACACAGCTGCAGTGACGGAAGCCGGCATCGCCGGCCTGAAGGGCCTATATATTTGGGGCATTGGCGGACTCTCCCTGGTGTCTGCGGTGCTATTCATGCTTTATCCCCTTACGGAAAAATATATGGAAGAGCTGCGGGCCCAAAACCCCGCCAGCCCTGCGGCGTAACCTTGTAGCCGGGGGTTCGGCCAAAGCCATGCCGCGGCGCAACGGGTTTGCCCCGCATGTTATGGAAAGGCGGCCCCCTATCCAGGGCGCGGCAGAAAACCGCCCGCCCCGGAAAAGGAACGGCGTTTAATCATTGGTTAAAATACGGCCGTGGCCAGCGGGCGGCCCCTTCCCAACCGGGCAAGGGCTGGGGAGGGCGCCGCCCGCTGGAATCCGGTTGTGTTGGCCCTTTGGTTTATGCTATAATATCGGTGGATAGGTGGAGGAAAAATCCATGAAACGGCTGGTTGTAAAAAACAAACAGAACTGTACCGGCTGCGGCAGCTGCGAGCGGGCTTGCGCCAAGGCATATTACAAAACCGAGGATCGGGAGTATTCCTGTATTCGGATCATGGATGCCCAGATCCGGGTCTGCACCCAATGCGGCAAATGTGCAGACGTATGTCCCATGGAAGCGATCCGGCAAAATCCCCAGGGAGTGTACATGATTGACCGCAAAGCGTGCATCGGGTGTTTGGCATGCGCGGATATTTGTCCCCCGGATGTGATCTGCAAGAGCCACGACAATATTTTTGCTACCAAATGCACTGCTTGCGGCCTATGCGTGCGGGCGTGCGAAAACGGTGTAATTCAAATAGAAAGTTAACGCCCCCTTCGCAGGGGGCGGCCAAGGAGGAAGTGGATAGGCTATGTTTGAAATATTGGTGCTTGCGAACCTGATGCTGAAACCTTGCTATGGCTATGAATTTAAGCGGCATCAAAAGGTGTTAAATCCCAATAATAACAAGATCTATCCGCTTTTAAAAAAATTTACAGACGAGGGCTTGGTTACCGTGCGTTCCGAGACCCAAAGCGATAGGCCGGCCCGTAAGGTATATGAAATAACCGACGCCGGCCGGCAACGGTTTGTTGAAAAATTGCGGGACTTTCCTTTAAAGGAGGCCCATTTAAACGATAATTTCTATTTACGGGTAGCTTTTTTCTCCCTACTGTCCACCCAGGATATCGATCGCATCCTGCAAACGAGACGGAAGGCTTTATCTGCCCGCTCGCAGCTTGCCACCATTTGCGAAGGCTTGATCGAATACCCGGATTGCTTTTCGGATATCCTTTTCCTACAAAACTATCTGAGCGCCGTGACCCAGACCGAACTCCGGTTTGTAGACAATCTGCGCAAGAAATACGGTTTACCTGTGGATGCGTCCCAGGCGGACGAAGCAGACGCCCAGCCCCAAGGGTAAAAATGGGAGGATGCGTTTGCATGGGAAGGGCCCTATAAAAGTACGCTTCCCAATATGGGGATAGCGAGCTTTGGACGGCAGGCGCGGATGCTTTCAGGGTATCCGCTTTTTGCTGGCGCGGCAACTTGGCTGTATAGGGCTGCCGTATAATATAATGGAAGGAGACGCATAGGCGTCTCTTTTTGGATACGCCTGGGAATTTGTACGCATGGGACAGGCGGCAAACAGCCGCCGCCTTTGCGCCGGAGGTAAACGAAACGCCAGGCCCCAGGTGGGGCGCTGGCGTTGCAAGGCGAAGGCGGAAACCTCAATAGCCGTGATCTGCATGTTCCCAACGGCCTGCGCCGTCCCGCACCAAGATCCAATTCCAGCCGGTGTAGGTGCTGTTGGGATTGAGGGAACCGTCCCCCCCGGACGCGTCTACGGTGAAGGAGGAGGTGAGGATAATGGCCTGGTCCTTTTCGCATTGGTCGGCCCAGTGGGCAAAGGCTTCCGCATCGTCGCCAGGATACTGGATCTGGGTTAGGGTGCAGCCGGAGAATTCCTTTTTAAAGTACCGGATGGCCACGTCCATGGCGGCGTCTATCTCCTCTTGGGAATACAGGGAAGACGGGGCGTAGAGCCGTTCCACATTCCGCACGTTCCCGCCGCAGCCGGATAAAAGGCACAGGACGACCCAAACCAAAAGCGCTAGGGAAATGCCTCGCTTCATATTGATAATGCTCCTTTCCTTTGGCCTAGGGGCCGCCCATCAACCAAAATTCACATATTCGCTAAACACATACCCTAAGGTCCCCTGATAATTTGCCAGGCACCAATCCCCCTGCACATAGTATACCGTGATCTCGCTGCGACGATCCAGCAGTTTGATCACAGCGCTGTCCGTATTGGCGCCGGCACGTAGGTTCACCTGGGCGGAGGTGGTGCAGGCCCGGGGCTGGATGTTGGCGTTAACCTGGGGAATGCCTGCGTCGCCCTGGCTTTCCACCCGGATATAATCCTTGAAGGCAAAGCCTGCCTGGCCTTTATACAGCACGTAATACCACTCGTCCCATTGGCCAAGGATCTGCAATTCCGTGCCCTTGGAGAGCAGCTGGATCTTTTCGGCCTGGGTGCTGGGGGCCTTGCGGAAGTTCACCTTGCCGCCTGCGCTCCCCTGGGCCAGACGCAGGGTGGAGCTGGAAACCGGCGTATCCGGCGTGCCCACGGTCTCCTGCTGGTCTGCGCTGGTCTTTTTTACGTATTTGCCGTAAACATAGCCCATGATCCCATTATATTCTACTTGCTGCCAGTCCCCGTCCTGGCCGTAAAGGATCAAGGATGCCCCTTCCGGGATGCGGCCCAGCTTTTTGTGGCTGGTGGAAGGGCCCTCCCGGAAGTTTACGTCGGTGGTGGTGACGCCTTTGCCGGTGCTTTGGGGCTTGGAAGGCTCGTCGGGCTGGAACAGATCCTCCATGGCGTCGTTATAGCTTTGGGTGACGGTGATATACTTGGAACTTACATAGCCCGCCGTGCCGTCCTCTAGCTTTACCTTGTACCAGCCGGATTCCATTTCGTAGAGGATCACCTCTGCGCCCTTGCGGAGGATATCCAGCGCTTCATGGCTGGTGCCCGGGCCTTGACGCAGATAGACGTTGCCCGTGGTTTTGCCAAGGCCGGTGCTGCCTTGGGGCGGCGCCCCCTCCACATTGCCCTGGCTATCGATCCGGGCGGTGCCGGTGATGGTGATATAGCTATCGTATACGTAGCCTTTGGTTTGGCCGATCTGCACGTAATACCAATCCCCGTCCCGGCCCAGGACGAATACGCCGGTATTTTTATCCAGCTTGCCATAGCTGGCAAAGCTGGTATCCGGCCCCTTGCGGAAGTTTACGCCGCCGGCGTTGAGCAAGCCGGTCTCCACGGCAGTATAGCCGCTGGAAACGTCGGGGGTGGCGGTGGGTTGGGCCGATGGGCTGGGGGTGGAAAGGGGCAGGGAAGGCTGCAAGGGGGTATCCACTTCCGGCACATAGGAGGGATAGCCGGTGATGCGCACATAGCTGCCGATGATATACCCGTTTTGGCCGTTGGCCTGGGCCCGATACCAACCGTTTTCCTGGCCATAGATGGAAAGGGGCGTGTTCCGGTCCAGCTTGCACAGGCTTTCATAGAGGGTGCTGGGGCCGGTGCGGAAATTCACCCCTTGGCCGGTGACTTGGCCATAGGCGATGACCCCCGGGGCCGCAGACCCTTCGGGCGTGGGGGAAGGTGCGGGGGAAGCGGAGGGGGAAGGCGTGGCGCCGGAATCCGGGGGGTAGCCATTGTCATAGGCGATGTAATCCTCGGACACATATCCCGCATAGCTGCCGTAGGCCACCCGGGCCCAGCCGCCCTCCCGGCTGAATACCTGAAGCTGGGCGTCAGCGGGGATCACGCCCAAAGAAGTATAGGTGACCCCCGGGCCTACCCGCAGGTTGACTCCGCCGGTGGTACGGGCGAGCACATAGTCGCCGGCAGGCTGGGAGGCGTCGGGCCGGGCCGGATCGGCGGGCATCTGGACGGAGATGGTGGATAGGGTCGCCCCGGGATAGTAGAATTTCAGGATATCCCGGTAGGACAAGCCTTCGCTGGCTGCCTGCTGGGCGCCCCGCTGGCTTAGGCCCACCCCATGGCCGTAGCGCAGGTGATAGATGTAATAGGCGCTGCCGTCTGCGGCCTGCTCCCCCCAGAAGATCCGCAGGGAGCTATCCAAGGTGACCTGGTAGGCTTCCAATTCCTGGGTGGTAAAGTTGACGGTGATGTTTTCCAGCAGGGTGTTCCCCGCCGTATATACGGATACTACGGCAGTCCCTGCGGTCATATTCCGGGTTTGTCCGGAAAAGCGGGGGGTATGCAGGCTAAACTGGGCGATATTGTATAGGGCGGTGCAGCTTTGGCCGGTGGCGGCGCTGGCCTTGGTGAGCAAAAGGTTCCACAAGCCCTGGCTGATGGAGCCGCCCCGGTTCAAGGGCACGGTTACGGTTTCCTTTTTGGCGTATACATTGCGCAGGTCGTAGGGGTCCTGTACCACGGCATAGCCGCTGCTGCTCCTGCCGCTCCAGGCTTGGCTGGGCAGCATGGTCTCGCCGCCATTGCTGGCAGCATAGTAGGTGCATAATAGCTTGCCGTTTACGGTGAGGACCTCCTGGATGGTGGAATCCACCGCGGCGATCACGTTGGAATAGCCGGCATAATAGCCCCGGTATACCTGGTCGCTGGAGGTATCCCCGATGTCGTAATCCCCGCTGGAGCGCAGGGAAAGGGCGTAACACTTGGCGGCAATGGCCTGGGCCTTGAGGGCCTCCATGGGGAAGGAATCGCTCATTTCATAGGCCACCACCCCGTAGAGGTAATGGGCCAGGGGAACTTCGTTAATGACCCGTAAATACCCGGAGGACAGGGGGGCGATGTAGAAATGCCCCAGGTACCGGTAGCCGTTGAGCTGCAAATATCCGGCGCTCTTGTCCATTTTGGCCCGCATCAGGTGCAGGCTAACGCCAGTATAAAGGCTGCCCAGGCTGCTGTGATACAGGGTTAGGGTACCGTCCAGATTGGAGCGGACGGTTAATGTGCCCCCGGAAAAGGAAGCCCCATTTTCCTGGATAAAGTATTCACCAGAAACATAGATGGATAAAGCGGTGGCGTTATTGGTGGAGAGTTTGACGCGGATGGTGTCATACGAGCTGTCCGCCAGGGATGTGGCGGCGGGCAACAAAGCAAAAACCATGACCAGCGCCAAGATCAGCGCAATAAACTGTCGCATAGCAAGATCCTCAACGATACGATATTATTATATACATAATAACATAAATTTCGCCCAATGAATACCTGCATTGTAATGCAGGTCTCAGCTTGTCGAGAAACCCCTGGGGGCTCGGGGGCCGCAGCCCCCGGAGGCTATA
>ERZ506979.434-NODE-434-length-27691-cov-5.669959_pt1 | contig 27691 bp, 23 predicted proteins | sample MGYA00512887_ERZ506979 | MGnify/ENA metagenome assembly ERZ506979 | reverse complement strand
TCCCTACACGACGCTCTTCCGATCTAACTGTATATTGCGCAGTCTTCGCCGCTTCGGGCGGCAGGGGGAATGCGGGTGAAAAGCCCCGCGAGTCGGTCACTGTGAAGCCGCCGGAAGGCGGATAAGTCAGAATACCCGAAGGCTGCAGGCATTTCTGCCGGAACCGGAAGTTGCATGGCTGAACGAAGGAATTTCGTTCGGCCGGTTTTGCTGTACCTGTCCGCCGTTTCCGGCGGGCAGAATTTTTTGTTTTGGGAGGAAAGCACATGAAAAAACGGTTTCTGGCCCTGCTGCTGGTGCTGACGATGGTTTTCAGCCTCATGCCGGCGGCACTGGCCGCGGACACGCTCAGCGGCAGCGGCACGGAGGACGATCCGTATCTGCTGGCCACGGCGGCAGACCTCAAGGCGTTCCGCGACATGGCCAATGCGGAGGCGTCCAGCAAGCTCTGCGCGACGCTGACGGCCGACATTGACCTGGGCGGCGAAGCATGGACGCCATTTGAGGGCCCAACGCTGGGCGGCGCATATGCCGGCACATTTGACGGCGCGAACCACACCATCAAGGGCCTGTCGGTGAACTCGACTTCGAGCAAAGGTGTGGGCTTGTTTGGCACGGTTTGCGGCGCGACCATCAAGAATCTGAAGGTCGAGGGCAATGTTTCTGCGAGCAACAGCTTTTTTGTTGGCGGCATCGTCGGCAGAACGCAGACCAGCGCCACGATCGACAGCTGCTCTTTTGCCGGAACTGTCACCTCCACGAAAAAAAGTGGCGCGTCAAACGCAACGGCCGGTATTGTTGGTAAGGTCAACAAAGGCCCGGTCACGATCACAAATTGTGCGAATACTGCGACCGTAAACGGGAATGGCAACATTGCAGCCGGTATTCTTGGCTATGGCGGCAGCAACAAGGTCACGATCGAAAATTGCTATAATACCGGTGCGATCAGCGGTCAGTGGTACGCCTCCGGCATCTGCGGCAGCAGCACAATCAAGGAGCAGACCAGCAGTATTCGTAACTGCTATAACAGTGGTACGATCACCGCGACGAATGGCGGAAACTATTACGCGGGCATCACCGCAAACTTTAAGGGCACGATCAGCAACAGCTACTATGCGAATCCGGCAGCGGATGCACTCTATAACGGCACGCCCGCTACGGCGATCGCTATTACCTCTCCCGACGGCCTTGCGGACAAGCTCGGCAGCGCCTTCAAAGAGGACACGGCTGGCGCGAACAAAGGCTACCCCATCCTCGTCTGGCAGGCAGGCGAAGTGGTGCAGCCCGACCCGCGCATCGAGCTGACCGGCCCGGATACGCTCTGGCGCACGGCGAATGAGCCGCAGCCGCAGGCGACGATCGCCGCCGCGTGCAAGGACATGGACAAGGACACGCACGTCGACTGGACGCTGACAGAGGGCGAGGGCATTGTCACGCTCGAGACGCCGGAGGGCGCGGCCAACCAGTCCGTGATCGTCAAGGCGACGGCCGACGGCGCCGGCAAGGCGGTCATCACGGCCAGCGCGGCCAACGGCATCACGGCGAGCCTCACGATCTACGTCATCCCCCAGATCACGACCGTGGAGCTCGAGGGCGTTGTCGCCGTGGGCGAGACGGTGCGCGCCAAGATCAATGTCCTCGGCGGCGGCGAGTACGACTACGAGAATTTCCCGAAACTGAAGATCGAGTGGCGCTATCTCACGGCCGCGGACTACAGCGCGGGCAACACCGGCACCAGCTCGTATAAGGAGATCACCGGCACGACCGGCCGGGAGTACACCATCCCGGAGGACATGGCGGGCAATTACCTGTCCTTCCTGCTCTATGACACCGTCTCCAGAGAATATAAAACGCTCAGCAGCCCCGTGCGCATCGCCACGGCGGAAGAGCGTCTGCTCAAGGCCGACGCCTCGGCCCTGACGCTCGATACCTCCGACATCCGCGCGGCCACGCCGATCGCGCTGCCGGCGACCGGGGCCGTGAACGGCTCTGCCATCACGTGGGCGAGCTCGGACAGCAGCATCATCGACCCGGCCACCGGCGCCGTGACGCTGCCGGCCAGCGGCATCCAGACCGTCACCCTCTCGGCGACGCTCACGCGCGGCGAGGCCACTGCCTACCGCAACTTTGACATCCGCGTCTGGTCGCAGGCGGAGCTCGATAAGGAAGCTGCCAAGAGCGAGCTGCGCAAGCTCGTCGAGCGGCTCGACGGCACCATCACCCTGACGCCGGAATACGGCCGGGATACGAATGTGAACACGATGCTCAGCGCGAAGCTCGACGACAGCAGCATCGCGGTCAGCGTCTCCAAGGTCGAGGAAGTGTACGGCGGTGCGGGCGTCGCGGCCGACGGCACCATCACGTATTTCTTCGTCGACCCGAACACCACGCCGCTCGTGCACAACGGCAGCTACAACGTCACGTTTGCGCTCAGCAAGGCCGGCGCGACCGAGACATTGCAGGTCCCGGTCGTCATCGGCTGGGACGTGCAGCGCGTGCGCGATGCGATCTCCGCCGAGATCACGAGCCAGCTCACCACCGAGGGCCTGTGCGCCGCCGGTGAGGACCCGAACCAGCTCACGCAGGATCTGACGCTGCCGAAGGTCATCGACGGCAAGCGGTGGGCGCTCATCTCCTGGACGTCCAGCGACCCGACGGCGATCGCCGTCAGCGACAAAAACCAGCAGACGCCGGACACGCTCTTTGACCCCTATGTCGGCGTGGTCAAGACGCCCGCACAGGACAAGGCTGTCACCCTCACCGCGACCGTGACCTTCCAGTTCACGGACACGCAGGAACAGGCCATTACCGTGAGTAAGGTCTTCTACGTCACCGTCAAGGGGCAGGAGACGACCGTGCGCGAGGATCTGCTCGCCAGGCTCGATGCGGGCTTTGCCGCCTACGGCGGCCTGCGCGACGCCGTGACGGGCCTGCCCCTCACGCAGCGCGACGGCAAGTATCTTGCAGCCAACGATATTCATTTCCCGACCACGCGCGACTTCGGCGTGGACGGCAAGTACACTCCCGTGACCATCACGAGCAGCGATGCTGACACCATCGTGCCGCCGGATGTGAACAACGCCGCGCGTGCGGAGGTCTACCGCCCGCTGCCCGGCGAGGCGGCAAAGGATGTCACCGTCACGGTGACGCTCACGGATGCCGATAGCGGCGTCGCTGCCTCGCGTGATTTCGTGATCGAAGTCCAGCCGCTCACGCAGGCGGAGATCGACGCGGAGCTCGCGCTCATGGCGCAGGTCAAGGCGCACTACTTTGACGGCATCCGCAACGCCAACACGGACGAAAAGAACATTCTCACCGACCTGCACCCCTTCCAGGAAGCGTATCGGGATGCGGACGGCCAGCTCGTCTGGGTGTATGACAATGCAGACCTGACCGGCAGCGGCATCGTCCCCGTGGCGATGGATGGCTGGTCGGAAAGCGAGCAGTGGCGGCTGTTCCGTTCGTCCAACTCCCACGTGATCAGCCACGAGAACCTGCTCGTGACTCGTCCCGCAGAGGACAAGACCGTCACGATCCGCAGCGAGCTTTCGAGCGAGACGCTCGGCAAGTACGCCGCACGTTATCCGGACAACGCGGACTTCCAGGCGCTGAGCCATCAGGCGGTGTCCGCAAAGGTCACGGTCGTCGGAACGACGCCGGTGGACCCGACGCCGGTGGACCCGACGCCGGTGGACCCGACGCCGGTGGACCCAACGCCGATCGATCCGACGCCGATTGATCCGACGCCGGTGGACCCGACGCCGATCGATCCGACGCCGGTCGATCCGAATCCCGAGACGATCACCGTCACCTTCCAGCTGCACACGGACACCGAGGCCTGGATCCTGCCGACCGTGGTCCGCGATCTGCCTGAGGGTACGACGGCATTTGACGTGTTCAAACAGGTGCTTGCTGCCAACGGCTATACATATGATGCTAAGGGCAGCTATGTCCAGGCAGTCACCGCACCGGACGGCACGAAGGTGGCCGAGCTGAGCAAGGGCCAGTATTCCGGCTGGATGTACCGCGTCAACGGCGAGTTCCCGGATACTTACATGGGTGCGTATGAGCTCGAGGACGGCGACGGGATCGAGGTGTTCTTCACCGCCGATTATACGAAAGAGGCCGGTGCGTTCCTGCCGTTCGTGGACGTGACGAACCACTGGGCCTACACGGACATCAAGCGCGTGTACAACCGCGGCTGGATGGTCGGCGAGAGCGCGACGATCTTTGCGCCGGATCAGGAGCTGACCCGCGCGATGCTCGCGGTCATCCTCTACGCGATGGCGGGCGAGCCGGAAGTCGCGGCGGCCAATCCGTTCTCGGATGTGCCGGCCGGCGAGTGGTATACGGACGCCATCATCTGGGCGGCGGCAAACGGCATCGTCGTCGGCTGCGGTGACGGGACATTCCGGCCCGAGATGGCCGTCACGCGTGCGCAGGCTGCGGTTATGCTCTGCGGCTATGCGGCCTTTGCCGGCCGGGACGTGACGGTGCGCGCCGACCTCTCCGCTTTCGGCGACGCGGCGGACATTCCGGCCTGGGCGCAGGCCGAGATGCAGTGGGCCAACGCGGAGAAGCTCATCCTCGGCCGCGACGGCAAGCTGCTCGCGCCGAACGCCGCGGCGACCCGCGCCGAGATGGCCTCCATCCTCAGCGGCTACGCTGCTGCATAAGCGCAGACCGGAAAGGCAAGAAAAAACATCATAACATCATAAGGAATGCCCCCGGACGATGTGTCCGGGGGCATTTTTGCTCGTAAAAGCGTCGCTGCGGGGCAATGCGACAGAGCAGCGGGGGGGAGCTCGAGGGGGCGAAGTGCCCGCCTCGAATGAAATGCGCATCAAAAGCCTGATCCGTCAGGGTTTTGCAATGCCCCCGGACGATGTGTCCGGGGGCATTTTTGCGCTTTGGGGAAAGAAGAGGGAAGGGATTCTTTTATTTTTTTGTGCCGCAGACCTGATACATCCGGTCGTCCGAGATGATGACGTCCACGTCAAAATACGGGGCCATGAGCGCGGCAAGCTCCGTCTCGCTCATCAGTGAGATGGAGACCTTGCTGGCCGAGCCCGCGTGGTGCCGGTCGAGCATGGCGCGGCTCATACCGTGCGCGATGGACAGGCGGCCGCCGGGCTTGAGCAGCGTCGCCAGATGCGCGATCAGGCGCGCCGGGTCAGGGAAGTGCGGGAAGGCGTTGTAGACCATGCAGCAGTCAAACGGCTGCGGGAGCGGCACGGTTTCAATGTCGCCGCAGAGCACGGTCACGCGCGCATCCGGGAACTTTTCGGCGGCGCGCCGGGCCATTTCCGGGGCAATGTCTACGCCGGTGACGCTGTGCACATCCCGCGCCAGATAGTCCGGGAAGAGCACGCCCGTGCCGCAGGCCACGTCGAGCACGTCCACGCCCGCGCGGATGCCGGCGTTGTCAAGAATGGTGCGGATGACCGGCTCGTTGCGGATCATTTCCGCGTCCCAGCCGGGGGCGCAGCGGTCAAAAAATGAAATGACGTCCTTCTGATCAATCATGCTCGGGCACCTCCTTCGGATAGCGCTCGGGGATGAGACGCGCCTTCATGAGCGCGAACACGATGCTCGGGATGAACACGAGCTGGATGACGGTGCCCGGCCAGCTTTTGACGACGGAGCCCGCGACCCACGTGGCCATGGAGTAGCTGCCGCGCGCGAAGATGAGCGCATTGACCAGGCCGTTGACGACGCGGCCGGCGACGATGGCAACGATGAGGCTGATATAGAGGTCGGCGTACACGTGCCGCGTGCGCACACAGCGCATCATGAGGCCGGCAATCAGACCGTAGACGGCCAGCTCGATCATCATCGACGGCAGGATGCTTACCGGGGGCATGCCGCACAGTGCGCTCGAGAGCGCGGGGCCGGCCAGACCGCACAGCAGGCCGAACTGCCAGCCGCACACGAGTCCGCACAGGAAGACGGGGATGTGCATCGGGCAGAAGATCTGGCCTGCGCCCTGAATGCCGTGAAACAGCAGCGGCAGGACATAGCACAGGGCGATGCACACGGCGGTGATGATGGATTTTTTGACGGTAGACATGGTTTGCATCGGGCTTCGGTTCCTTTCTGATTTTGAATTTACAGGAGTATTTCCGCTGCGCACACAAGGGCGCACAGCACAAGCGCACCCCAGCTGCTCAGGGGCAGGGGAACGGACTTTTTCCGGGTGCGGCCGCGCGCGCCGCGGTAGCCGCGGGCCTCCATGGCCATTGCGAGCTCGTCGGCACGCTTGAAGGCACTGAGGAAGATCGGCACGATCAGCGGCAGCATGGCCTGCGCGCGCTCGTGCAGGCGGCGGCTTTCAAAGCGTGCGCCGCGCGCGATCTGCGCCTTGCGGATGGTGTCGGTCTCCTCGAGCAGCGTCGGGATGAACTGCACGGCGACGGACAGGATCATCGCAATGTCCTCGACTGGCAGCCGCACGAGCCGCAGCGGGCTGAGCAGCGTCTGGATCGCACCGGTGATTTCGAGCGGCGGCGTCGTGCACGTGAGCACATTGCTCATCACGAGGATGAGCGCGAGCCGCACCGTCACCTGCGCGCCCTGCACGATGCCGGGCACGGACAGCGTGAGGATCCACCAGTGCCAGATGGCGTCGTCGGTGGCAAAAAACAGGGCGTTCATCGTGAAGATGAGCAGGAAAAACCAGCCCATGCGGGCCACGGACGCGAGCGCGGTGCGCAGCGGCAGGCCGCAAATGGCCACGACGGCGGCCGTGACGGCGAGCAGCAGCGCGTAGCCGGGCCAGGCGTCCGTGCACACGGTGGCGGCGATGAGGATGAGAAAGCCGAAAAATTTTGCCCGTGCGTCCAACCGGTGCAAAATTGAAGTGCCGGGAGTAAACTGCCCGGTCAGGTGTTCCCTCATGGGCGGCCACCGCCCTTCGCGCGCAGCACGGCCGAGAGCAGCGCGTCATAGCTTGCGATGTTCTGCGGAATGTCCATCCCGCCCTGCCGGAGCAGGGCAGCGGCGGTGCGGCTCTGCGGCACGCCCAGCCGGTGCGCGCGCATCCAGTCGAGGTCGGCGTAGATCTCCTCCGGTGTGCCGTCGCGCACGAGCTGCCCGTCCTCCAGCACGAGCAGCCGCCGGGCATACGCGCCCAGACAGTCGGCGTTGTGCGAGACCATGAGGATGGTCATGCCGCCGCGGTTGAGCTCGGTGATGAGTTGCAGAAACGCCTCGCGTCCGAGCGGGTCGAGCCCCGCGATCGGCTCGTCGAGAATGAGATACTCCGGCTTCGTCGCCAGCACGCCCGCGATGGCCACGCGCCGCTTCTCCCCGCCGGAGAGGCCCATCGGCGGCTGGTCGTGGACTTTCTCGAACGAGAAACCAACGGTCTCGAGCGCCCAGCGCACGCGCGCCTGCTTTTCGGCGGCGCTCAGGCCGCTGTGCTTCAGGCCGAAGGCCACGTCCTTTTCCACGGTCGTCTCAAAGAGCTGACACTCCGGGTACTGGAACACGATGCCGACCTTGTGCCGCAGGATGCTGCGGTCATAGCGGCGGGCGTGGATGTCCTGCCCGTCGAGCATGACGGTGCCGGCCGTCGGCGTGAGCAGACCGGCCATGATCTGGATGAGCGTGGACTTGCCGCAGCCGGTGCGGCCGAGGATGCCGACGAAGCTGCCGTTTTCGACCGTGACGGACACATCGCGCAGCGCAGTGGTCTCAAAAGGTGTCCCCGCGCCGTAGACACACGTCAGATTCGTTACTGTGATCGGCATAGTTCCTCCGCAAGCTCCTCAAGCGTCAGCGGGCAGCGGGCGAGCGTGATCCCGGCCTGCTTCAGGTCTTGGTACATCTGCACCGGCATCGGCGGCGTGAGCCCTGCCGCGGCCAGCAGCTCCGGCTGCGTGAGCATCTCGCGCGCCGTGCCGTCGGCGATCATTTTGCCGTTGTGGATGAGATAGACGCGGTCGGCGCCGATGGCTTCTTCAATATAGTGCGTGATCATGACGACGGTCTTGTGCTGCTGCGTGTGCAGGCGGTGGATCGTGTGCAGCACCTCCTGCCGGCCGTCGGGGTCGAGCATGGCGGTGGCCTCGTCGAACACCAGAATGTCCGGCGACAGGGCCAGCACGCCGGCCAGCGCCACGCGCTGCTTCTGCCCGCCGGAGAGCGTGTGCGTCGCGCGGTTTTCATAGCCTGCCATGTCCACGGCGGCGAGCGCCGCGGCCACGCGCGCGGGGATCTCGTCTTCCGGCACGCCGTAGTTTTCCAGCCCGAAGGCCACGTCCTCGCCCACGATCGTGGACACGAACTGGTTGTCCGGATTCTGAAACACCATGCCGACTTTGCGCCGCAGCGCCCAGCGGTTGGCGGGGTCGGCGGCGTCCATGCCGTCGACGGTCAGCGTGCCGTGCTGCAGCGGCAGCAGGGCGTTGAAGTGCTTGACGAGCGTGGATTTGCCGCAGCCGTTGTGCCCGAGCACGGCCACAAACTCGCCGGGGGAAACGTGCAGCTGCGCGCCGTTGAGGGAGCGGCGGCCGCCCGGCCCGTCGTAGGAAAATCGAATGTCGTGTGCATCAATCATGATCGGATCGTCCATACTCTTTATCGTGTATTTGACACAAGTATAACAAAAAACGACCGCCGTGCAAGCCCGGTGGGGGGATATTTGCACAAAAAACGCCGCGCTGCGCAAATCTGTGTCCCCGGTTGACGCGCGCGCGCTTTGGCGGTAAAATAGCAGCACGAACCAGAAAGGACCGACTGCCATGTACCATGGATATTATTATGGCTTTGATACCACGTATCTGCTGCTGGTCGTGCCGGCGCTGCTCATCGCGCTCATCGCGCAGATCCAGGTCAAGAGTGCGTTTTCGCGCTACGCGCGCGTGCGCTGCACGAGCGGCCTGACCGGCGCGCAGGCGGCGCAGCGTATCCTGCAGGCCAACGGCATCACGGATGTGCGCATCGAGCACATTTCGGGCAAACTCACCGACCACTTTGACCCGCAGGCGAAGGTCATCCGTCTCTCGGACGAGGTCTACGGCGTCGCGTCGATCGCGGCCGTGGGCGTCGCGGCGCACGAGGCGGGCCACGCCGTGCAGTACGCCACGGACTATGCGCCCATCCGCATCCGCGCGGCCATCATCCCGGCCACGCGCATCGGCTCGAATCTGTCGTGGCCGCTGCTCATCGCGGGGCTGATCTTCAACTGGTCGGTGCTCGTCTGGGCGGGCATTCTGCTCTTCGGCCTCGTGACGGTGTTCCAGCTCGTGACGCTGCCGGTGGAGTTCAATGCTTCCCGTCGTGCGCTGGCCGCCATCGAGTCGCGCAACCTGCTCACGGACGACGAGCTGCGCGGCGCGCGCAGCGTGCTGCGGGCGGCCGCCATGACGTATGTCGCGGCGCTGCTGGTGTCGTTTGCGCAGCTGCTGCGGCTCATCCTACTCTACGGCAATCGCCGCCGGGATTGACACAGCCGTTGCAATCGGCGCCGGATTATCGTAAAATAGCAGGTGCAGGGTCACTGCGCCTGCTATTTTTCTGCCCGGGAGGGGATCGCATGCACCGCATTTTTATCGTGGAGGACGACGCGGCCATCGCCGCCGCGCTGCAAAAGCACCTGACGACGTGGGGCTTTGACGTGCGCTGCGCGGAGGATTTCCGCAATGTGCTCGCCGAGTGCACGGCGTTTGACCCGCAGCTCGTGCTGCTCGACATCACGCTCCCGTTTTATAACGGCTACCACTGGTGCCAGGAGCTGCGGCGCGTGTCGAACGTGCCGGTCGTGTTCCTCTCTTCGGCGTCGGACAATATGAACATCGTCATGGCCATGAACATGGGCGGCGACGATTTCATCGCCAAGCCCTTTGACCTGAACGTGCTGCTGGCGAAGATCCAGGCCATTTTGCGCCGCACGTATGACTTTGCCGCGCCCGCGCCCACGCTCGAGCATCGCGGCGCCGTGCTCAACACGGCGGATGCGAGCCTGATGTATCAGGGGCAGCGCATCGAGCTGACGAAAAACGACTACCGCATCCTGCAGACGCTGCTTGAGCGCAAGGGCAGCGTCGTCAGCCGCGAGACGCTCATGGAAAAGCTCTGGGAGACGGACAGCTTTGTCGACGAGAACACGCTCACGGTTAACATCGCCCGCCTGCGCCGCAAGCTCGAGGCCGCCGGTCTGCCGGATTATATCACGACGAAAAAGGGCCTCGGCTATCTCATCGAGTGAGGGGGGAAGCGGCCATGTTTGGCGCTTATGTGAAGGAAAACCGCAAGGCGCTCATCGCGCTTGCGGTCTATACGGTCGTGTTCGCGCTTGTGTTCTGGCTCTACCGGCTGCCGCTGGGTGCGGCGGGGTACGCGGCGCTCGTGTGTCTGTTTGTGCTGGCGCTGTGGTTCGCGGTCGATTGCCGGCGGTTTGCCGCGCGTCTGCGCCTGCTGCAGCGGCTGGAGCAGGAGATCACGCTCAGCACCGAGCAGCTGCCGGAACCGGACGGGATGCTCGAGGCACAGTATCAGGCGCTCGTGCGCGCGCTCGATGCCGACCGCCGCGCGCAGATGACCCGCAGCCAGCGCGGCTATCAGGACTTAGTTGAGTACTACACCGTCTGGGCGCATCAGATCAAGACGCCCATCGCCGCCATGCGTCTGCTGCTGCAGGACGCGGACACGGACGAGCAGCGCGCCCTGCTCGAGCAGGTGCAGAGCGTGGAGCAGTATGTGGAGATGGTGCTCGGCTACCTGCGGCTCGAGAGCCCGTCGTCGGACTATGTCATCCGCAACTACGCGCTCGACGATATCGTCCGGCAGGCGGTGCGCAAGTTTGCCTCCCAGTTCATCCGCCGCAGGCTGCGTCTGGAGTACGCGCCGCTGAACGTCAGCGTCATCACGGACGAGAAGTGGCTGCTGTTCGTCATCGAGCAGGTGCTCTCCAACGCGCTCAAGTACACCCGCAGCGGGTCGGTGTCCATCACGCTCGAGGCGCCGAAAACGCTCTGCATCCGCGACACGGGCATCGGTATCGCGCCGGAGGACCTGCCGCGTGTGTTTGAAAAGGGCTTCACCGGCTGCAACGGCCGCACGGACAAGCGCGCGACCGGCATTGGGCTGTATCTCTGCCGCCGCATCCTTGAAAAGCTCGGCCACACGATCGCCATCACCTCGACCGTCGGCGAGGGCACGACGGTGCGCATCGGCCTGCAGCAGGACGCGCTCGAGGTCGAGTGAGCCTTACAGAATCGTAAGTTTCCGCCGGGAAAATGTAAGCCAGATGCATGGCAGCCATTTCCCCGGCGGTTTATACTGAGCCTGTCATTACACAGGAGGTAACGGTCATGTCGTTTTTGGAAGTTCGTCACGTTCAGAAAATTTACACCACACGCTTCGGCGGCACGAAGGTGCAGGCGCTCAGCGATGTGAATTTCACGGTCGAGAAGGGCGAGTACGTCGCCATCATGGGCGAGAGCGGCAGCGGTAAGACCACGCTGCTTAACATTCTCGCCGCGCTCGACAAGCCTACCGGCGGCGAGGTCGTGCTCGACGGCCGGGCGCTGGGCACGATCCCGGAGCGGGAGATCGCGGCGTTTCGCCGCTCGCAGCTCGGCTTCGTGTTCCAGGAGTTCAACCTCCTCGATACGTTTTCAGTGCAGGACAATATCTTCCTGCCGCTCGTGCTCGCAGGCAAGGCGTATCCGGAGATGGCCGCGCGCCTCGCGCCCATCGCCCGGCAGCTTGGCATCGCGGAGCTGCTGCAGAAGTTTCCGTATGAGCTCTCCGGCGGACAGAAGCAGCGTGTAGCCGTCGCCCGCGCGCTCATCACGCAGCCGAAGCTTGTGCTGGCCGATGAACCGACCGGCGCGCTCGATTCGCGCGCAACGGATGAGCTGCTGCGCCTGTTCGAGGAGATCAACCGCGGCGGCCAGACCATCCTCATGGTCACGCACTCGGTCAAGGCGGCCAGCCACGCCTCGCGCGTGCTGTTCATCAAGGACGGCGAGGTGTTCCACGAGATCTATCGCGGCGAGAGCACGGACGAGCAGCTCTATCAGAAGATCTCTGACACGCTCACGATGCTGGCAACGGGCGGTGAGCGCCATGCGTAACCTCTACCCGCGTCTGGCGGCGACGAATCTGAAGAAAAACCGCCGGTTCTACCTGCCGTATCTGCTGGCCTGCATCGTGATCGTGGCGCTGTTTTGCATCATCCTCACGCTCGCGAGCGATCCGTATCTCGGTCAGATGCAGCACGGCGGCAGCGTCAGTCAGGTGCTCGGTTTCGGCGTGTCGATCATGGCGCTGTTTTCCGCCATCATCCTCTTTTATACGAACAGTACCTTCACCAAACAGCGCAAGCGCGAGTTTGCCATCTACAACATCCTCGGCATGGAAAAGCGCCACATCTCCTACGTGCTCTTCTGGGAGTCGCTGTATACGGCGGCCATGGCGCTGTTTTTCGGCCTCGTGGCGGCGGGTGTGTTCTCCAAGCTCCTGCAGCTCGTGCTCATGCGGCTCATCGGCGGGGAGGCTACGTTCGGGCTGAACATCCGCCTGATGAGCATCGGCTATACAGTGGCGTTTTTCGGCGCGCTGTTTTTGCTGCTGCTGCTCAATACCATCCGCATCATCCATCTGTCCAACCCCGTGCAGCTGCTGCGCGCCGGCAGTGAGGGCGAGCGCGAGCCGCGCAGCAAGTGGATCCTCGCACTGCTCGGCGCGGTGTGCCTTGCCGCGGGCTATCTCATTTCCCTGCGCACAAACGTGGCCTTATACGCCATCCAGAATTTCTTCCCGGCGGTCATCCTTGTCATCATCGGCACGTATCTCACGTTCATCGCGCTGAGCGTTGTCGTGCTCAAGGCGCTGCGCAAAAACCGGCGTTACTACTATAAAACCAGCCACTTTGCCACCGTCTCCGGCCTCATCTACCGCATGAGCCGCAATGCGGCCGGCCTTGCGAGCATCTGCATCCTCTCGACGATGGTGCTCGTGACGGTCTCGACCACGGTGAGCCTGTACAAGGGGCTGGATGCCTACGCCGACGTGCGCTGGCCGCAGGATATGACGCTCACGCTCATGACCGACCCCCAGACGAATACGGTGCCGGACGTCGCGCCGGGTTTGCGGGTGGTGGATGACGCCATGACGCGCACGGGGCTCACGCAGAGCAACGTGCACGGCTATCGCACCGTCAGGTTTTCCGCGCAGCGCAGCGGCGATGCGCTCGATCTCACGAGCGAGCAGCTCACCGGTTCGAGCGCCGATGAATACGCCGTCATGGTTCTGGACACGGAGGGCTATGCCGACCTGACCGGCGAGCAGGTGACGCTTGCGCCCGGCGAGGCGCTCGCATGGACGGACGGCGCAGCCTTTGGCGACACGCTCACGCTCGGCGGCGATACGCTGCGGCTGCGGCAGCTCGATAGCTTCTCGCTCGTCAGCGGCAGCTCCATCATGGGTCTGCACACACTGTATCTGGTCGTGCCGGATCTCACGGAGATGCTCGAGCTGCGCGCGCAGCAAAACGCCTACGCCAACGAGCACGGCGGCACCCGCAGCATGCTCAACTACACGTATCAGTTCGACCTCTCCGGCACGGACGACGAGCAGCTCGACGCGCTGCACACGCTTCTCAGCGACCCCGCGTTTGAGTCTGCTGCCGAGGCGGCGAATGTGCAATACACGACCGATATGCGCGCCGACGGCTATCCCACGCTGCGCAGCACGTACGGCGGCTTTTTGTTCCTCGGCTTTTTCCTCGGGTTCGTGTTCCTGTTTGCGACGGTGCTCATCATCTACTACAAGCAGGTCTCCGAGGGCTATGACGACCGCGGGCGCTTCCGCATCATGCAGCAGGTCGGCATGACGCCGAAGGAGGTCAAGGCGACCATCCGCACGCAGGTGCTGCTCATGTTCTTCCTGCCGCTCGTCACGGCGGCGATCCACATCGCGTTCGCGTTTCCGCTCATCAAGCAGATCGTGTTCGCCTTCGGGCTGCAAAACGTGCATCTGTTTTTGCTGTGCACGCTCGGAACGTTCGGCGTCTTTGCGCTGCTGTACACCTTTGTGTACCTGCTCACGGCGCGCACGTATTACCGCATCGTCAGCGCGAAAGCGTGAAGAAGTCCCAAATAGCAAATGTCCGCACAGGCACTGCCTGTGCGGACATTTTTGGTAGGTGCGCTTTAGCCCCAGAGGGCGGTCAGCATGGGAATGATCTGTTTCTTGCGGCTCATCACGCCGGGCAGGAACACGGCGCTGTCCTTCGGCTCGACCGAGAAGGCGGCGCGGATCGTGTCGTCATTGCCGATGTAGAGTAGGCTCGTGCCCTCCAGGAGCACGTCCGTGACCATGAGCGCGATCATGTCATAGTGCTGCTGCTCGAGCTTCGTGGCCATGACGGCCAGCAGCTCGTCCTTGCGCTCGAGCACCGCAGCGGAATCGAGCGACGTGACCTGACCGACGCCGAGATAGTGGTCGGCGATGTGGAACTCCTTGAAGTCGGCAAAGCACAGATCCTCGGCCGACTTGTCGCCCGCGCTCGAGGCAGCAAAGAGCAGGTTGCCCAGCTCCTTGAGCGAGACGTTGGCGATGCGGGCCATGCGCTCTGCCATGGCAATGTCGCGCTTCGTGCACGTGGGGGATTTGAACATGACCGTGTCGGACAAGATCGCGCCCGCCATCAGACCCGCCATGTTCGGCGACGGCATGACGCCGTGCTCCTGATACATGTTGGTGATGATGGTCGTCGTGCTGCCGACGGGCTCGTTGCGCACGCGGATGGGCTGCGTGGTCTGAATATCGGCCAGACGGTGGTGGTCGATGATCTCGAGGATCTCGGCCTGCTCGAGCCCGGGCACGGCCTGCGCCAGCTCGTTGTGGTCGACGAGCACGACACGCTTGCGCCGCGGACGCAGCAGGTGATAGCGCGAGAGCGTGCCAACGACCTTTTCGTTCTCGTCGAGCACGGGGTAGCAGCGGTAGCGGCTCTCGAGCACGACCTCACGCACGTCGTCGATGTAATCGTCGAGGTGGAAGCTGACCAGATCCTCCGTGTTGCACGGGCGGGAGATCGGGATCGCCTGATACACCAGCCGCGCCACGCGGCTGGCGTCGAGCGGGGTGGAGATGATGCAGGTCTTGCCCGCGCCCTCCAGCCACGCCGGGTCCACGTCCGTCTGGCAGAGGATGATGCACTGCACGCCGATGTCGAGCGCGCGGCGGATCATACCCGGCTGGTTGCCGCAGAGAATGATGCTGTCGGGGTCGGAGAAGAGCAGGTTGTCGCAGCTCTGCGGCAGGGCGATCGTCACTACGCCGGACACGCGGTCGACCTGCTCGGCGCCGTCGTTGAGGATGCGCCCCTCGATCACGCTCAGGAGGTTGAACAGCGGCAGGGCGTCCACGTGTCGGTCGCTGATCGTGCGCATGCTGTAGGCCGCGATGTCCCCGGCGGAGAGCATGCCGTAGAGCGTGCCGTCCTCGTTGATGATGGGCATGGCCGAGATGTTCTGGTCGCGCATGATGTGCCAGGCGCGGTCCATTGTGACGGTGGAGTTGAGCGCCGGCGGCGTGTCGTAGTCCAGGTCACGCACCTGCGTGCGGACGTTGCTCAGCGTCCGCGGCGCACGAAAGCCGAATCGGTCGAGCAGGCGCTGCGTCTCGTCGCTGATGTGGCCGAGGTGTGCGGCCACATAGTCGCGGTCACCGAGGGCGTTGCGCAGCGCGGCATAGGAGATGGCGGCCACCACGGAGTCCGTGTCCGGGTTCCGGTGGCCGGTGACGTAAATTTCATTCATGAAGTGAGGCTCCTTTGATTTCATGATTGGACAGATAATAGTATAATAAGCCGGCCTGTCTTGTCAATGATTGTTTGCAAAAGCGCAAAATCTGTCTGATTTGTTGGCGATACAATGGCTGTGGTCAGACCAGTTCCATTGTGCGAAGCACCGAAAAACAGAAAATGGTGGGAAATCCATTGCACATTGTCAAAAAATATGCTATCTTTGGCTCATGAAGCCGCTGGTTGAACCAGATCGTGTTCCGACCAGCTGCCGCACCCGTAATGAAAAGTGAGAGGTGGAAGCAAACCATGAAAGACCTGAAGCATCTGATCTATTTTGAGAATCTGCTGCAGGAGGCCAACAACGAGATGGTACAGCAGGCCAGGGCGGAGGGGGAACACGCCCTGGGCTACACCTGCTATTTCGTGCCGGAAACGCTGCTGAACCTGCCCGGCTGCTTCTCGAGCCGCCTGCGTGCGCCGAACACCGGCAGCATCGACGTGGGCACGTACTACATGTCGAGCAAGATCTGCTCGTACACCCGCAGCATCCTCGAGCGCGGCATCGAGGGCGGCTATGACTATCTCGATGCGCTGCTCTCGTCCGAGACGTGCCAGATGATGCACCGCGGCCACGAGCATTTCGAGATCCTCGGTCTCGTGAAGGAGAAAAATCCGCAGTTTTTCATGAGCATGATGGACGTGCCGTTCTCGGACGAGGACTTTGCCGTCGATCACTATGAAGAGCAGCTGCGCGTGAAGGTGCTCGAGCCGCTGCACGCGGTCTACGGCATCGACATCTCCGACCAGGCGATTCTCGAAGCGATCCGAGACCACAACGAAATTTCCCGCATCATCACCGAGATCGGCGACCTGCGCAAGGCGGCCAATCCCGTCATTACGGGCTATGAGTTCCATGTCATCCAGCTCGTGAGCCAGGTGTGCCCGCACAAGCGGATCCTGCCGTATCTCAAGCAGACGCTCACCGAGCTCAAGCGCCGCAAACCGGACCCGCAGCCGTGGTTCCGCGTGCGCCTGGTCGTGACCGGCAGCGAGATCGACGATCCTGCGTTCACGAAGCTCATCGAGGACTGCGGCGCCATGGTCGTGGCCGACCGCTACTGCTATGGCAGCCTGCCCAGCCGCGAGCAGATCGAGATCCTGGACGGGGAGACGCCGCTGCGCGCTGTCGCCCGCCACTATCTGCGCACGAGCCAGTGCCCGCGCTTCATGGAGCGCGAGCGTTCCGACGGCCGCCGCACCTATATCCGCGACCTGTGCCGGGAATACAGCGCCGACGGCGTGCTCTACGAGCAGATGAAGTTCTGCGAGTTCTGGAGCTATGAGCGTGTGCTCGGCGTGCACATCCTGCAGGAGGAGCTGGGCATCCCGACCGTCGGCATTGAGAAGGAGTACACCCTCGCCGGCGCCGGCCAGTTGCGCACGCGCATCCAGGCCTTTGTGGAGAGCCTGGAGATCAAACACATTCAGGGAGGGAATTCGTGATGGCTGACAAGAAGGTCAAAGGCGCCGGGAACCGTTTTCTCCCCGGCAGCAACATTGCAAAGCACCGCGAATGGCGCGGTCTGAAAGATACATGGTACGACTATACCGAGTGGGTCAAGGTGCTCGGCGTCATGGGCGGCTTCGTGGCCAAGAGCCCGGTGCGCATCATGCGCGGCATGCTGACCTACCGCTGGATGGGCTCGTACCTCGCGGCGCTGAACATGATCGACCGCTGCGTCGAGGGCCTGCGCGGCCCGGCGCTGCGCGTGACGCGCATTTACCTCAACACGATCATGAAGGGCTCGACTACCTCCATCGCCGAGATGATGATGGGCGACCGCCGCTTCGGTGACAACGCCTTCGGCCGCACGCAGGTCGTGCTCGAGCAGACCATGTGCCCCGAGATCCTTGCGGGCTTCTCGAACCTGCGCCCCGCGCAGCTCGAGCCGTTCCAGGGGCTGCTGCTGTGCTACATGGATCAGGGCGCCAACCCGTACTATATCGACGCCATGGAGAGCGTCGGCCTGCCGGCGGACTCCTGCCGCCTGTCGAACAACGCCGCCGGTGTTGCCATTCTCGACGAGTTCCCGAAGATCGGCGCCTGCTGCATCTCGAATAACGCCCCGTGCGACTCCTCGACCATGAACAGCCAGATCATCGAGCGCCACCTCGACGTGGACACGCTGCCGGCTGCCATCCCCATGCGCTGGGCCGACCCGCACACGCGCAAATACGCCCGCGCGTCCCTGCGCCGCGTCATCGACTTTGTCGAGCGGCACACTGGCGAGACCTATGACTGGGACGCTTGCCGCGCCGTCATGGAAAAGCACAACGACGAGGTGCGCAACGAGATGGAGAAGTGGAACTTCATGGCCACGCCCTACACCGCTGCCGCGCTCACCGTGCCGAACCTGTTCCACACTTACTACTACGCCTTTTCCGGCGGCCGCAATCCCGAGATCATGAAGGCAGAGCGCAAGGTCATGAAGATCCTTGAGCAGGCGTACGAGAGCAAGACCAACTGCTTCCCCAAGACGCGCTACCGCGCCATCACCTGGGGCGGCCCGCCGTGCTACTGGCTGCAGTTCCCGAACTGGCTGTATAACTGCTGGGGCATCCTCGTGATCGCCGGCATGGATCTGTTCTCCGGCAACGTGCTCATCGACACGACGGACGAGGACACCATGCTCGACGGCATTGCCCGCAACTACGAGACCGGCGTTATGCGCCGCCACCTGACCGGCGGCTGGCAGCACCTCGTCGAGTTCTGGGACGAGGCGGAGAAGTTCCACTGCGACATGGTCATCCTGCACGATGACATCACCTGCAAGGGCGCGCTCGGTCTCACGGGCGTCATCCTCGACCAGGCGAAGGAGAAGCAGACGAAGCTCATGATGGTCTCCAACGACATGTTCGACCACCGCACCGTCTCCCGTGCCGACATCCGCCAGCAGGTCAACGACTACATGTACTCTGTCATGCAGGCCGAGCCGCTCGATGCGTCCCTGCTGCAGTATGACGACTACGAAGGCTGGTAAACAGGAGGAAATGACGATGAAAAAACTGCTGCCAAAGCTGCTCCTCGGCGCGGCCGGCGTCTGGGTGGGGAGCATGCTCATCTACTGGTTCAATCTCGATAACAAGGCGATCTATTTTCTCGTGCGGCCGCTGCTCGATCGGCTCTACGACCGCAGAAAGGTTGACGGGAAGGTCTGATGGGATTTCAGCAGATTCAGGCTCCGACGCTCCGGGAGCTGTTCGTCGATCAGGTCATCGGCATGATCTTTTCCGGTGAGCTGAAGGTCGGCGACCGGCTCCCGTCGGAGCGCGAGCTGTCCGAGCAGATGCACATCAGTCGCTCCATGGTGCACACCGGGCTCGAGGATCTCGAGCGCATGGGCTTCGTGCGCATGGAGCCGCGCCGCGGCAACTACATCGAGGACTACGCCCGCCACGGCAATTTTGAGACGCTCATGGCGCTCGGGAAATACGGCGGCCAGTTCGACCACGCCATCGAGAGCTCTCTCGTCGAGGCGCGCGACGCGATCGAGGGCGGCGCCATGGTCCTGCTCGGCGAGCGCGGCACACCGGCCGACATTGACCAGCTGCGTGCCATCACCGACGGGCTGCGTGCATCCGTCGCCGCGGGCGAGGGCAACGCCGCCTATGCGCAGTGGATGCGCAAGTTCGACACGACCATCACCGAGCTGAGCGGAAACCTCATTTTCCCGTTGCTCATGAACAGCCTTGCGGACGTGAGCGGCGTGCTCTGGGAGCGGTGCGTGACCTTCTGGGGGCCGGAGACGGTCATCGAGCAGGAGACGCGCATCACCGCCATGCTCGCCGAGGGCCGCGGCCGCGACGCCGCGCTGTATATCGAGAATATCTATCATTACTACTGTGATGCACACCCAAACGAGTAATGCCTTTTCCCATCCTTCCACCCCTATGAAAATCCGCCTGACGGCAGCTGCCGTCAGGCGGATGACTTTTTCTGTTGTCAGGACCGGCTCAGGTTGCCGAGATAGCCGAGAATGTTGTCGTTGATCTCGCCGGTGAGCGCCTGGTTGTAGTTGCAGATGAACGTGCCGGAGATGAGGATCATCATCGCCTCGGCCTCATGCATGCCGACCTCCTCACCGTAGATGCGGATGAGGCACTGCTCCATGAGCGCGCGCCACGCGTGAAACTCCTCCTGCACGAGTCGGCCAATCTCGGGGTCGGAGCGTGCGAGGACGTAGGTCTGCGTCGTGGCGTTCGGGCGCTGCTCGTGTGCCGGGGCGTTGGCCACGTAGTCCATGAACGCGTTCATGTATGCGAGGTTGGAGCCGTAGTCCGCGCGGTCGTGTTCAGCAAACCACTGGCTGCATTTTTCGCACATATATTCGCGTGTATAGCGCACATACGCGAGGATGAGGTCGTTTTTGCTCTCAAAATAGTTGAGCAGCTTGGCGTGGCTCATGCCCGCCTCTGCTGCAATGTCGCGCAGGGAAACATTCATCATAGGCTTGCGCTCGATGCAGCGCTGGAACGCCATGAGAATGTCCCGGCGGATCTGGTCACGGTCGACAATGATCGGCATCTTGGTCGCCTCCGGGGTTCTGGACTGCTCTGATTATACAGCGATTTTCAACATCCGTCAAATGGCGGAGAAAATCTGCGCCGTACCTTGACAAAATTGTGGCAGCGTGCTATCTTTTTTCCTGACCAGTTGGTAAATTACGAAAGGCGGCGGCAGAAATGACGGACGTGATCCTGCGCATCTCGGGCATGGACTGCGGCGCCTGCGCGGTGCGCATCGTGCGCGCGCTGCGGGGGCTGCCGGGGCTGCGCGAAGTATCTGTGAGCGACACGGCCGGCTGCGCGCGCCTGACTTATGACGAGACGGCCGTGGACCTCGGCGAGATCGCGCGCAGTGTTGCGCGCGCGGGCTTTGACGTGCCGGTCGGGACGGCGGAGCTGCGCTGCCCGGGTGCGGATGCCGGGGCGGAGGCGCGCCTGCGGGCGGTGTTCGGCGTGCGCAGTGTTGCGCGCGCGGGGGATACCTTCACGGTGACGCTCTGGCCGGTCGGCACGGACGCCGCGGCGCTCCCGGCAGTGCTCGGCCCGGGCACGGAACTGACGGCACAGCACGGCGGCGAGGAGACTCTGCAGGGCCGGGCGCGTCAGCGGCTGGCGCACTGGTTGGGGCTCGGCGTGCTGCTTACGGCGCTGATGCTGTGGCGGCCGCCGGTGTTTGTGCAGCTCGTGCTTGCGGCGGCGGTGCTCTTCGGCGTGGGTGCGGCACTCTGGCGCAGCACGTGGCGCGCACTGCGCGGCGGCAGCCTCGGGCCGGATGCGCCCGGCCTGCTTGCGGCGCTCATTCTGTTTGCGTACAGTACGTATGCGGCCTTCGCGGGCCTGCAGCCGTGCTTTCCCGCGCTGTGCGGCATCGCCTGCGCGCAGCTGGCCGGAAAGTGCGCGGCGCAGCTGGTGCGCGGGACACTTGCAGCGCCGGTGCAGCGGCTCAGGCATCTGCGTCCGCGCACGGCGACGGTCGTGCGCGATGGTGTGCAGGCGCAGACGGATGCCGGCACGCTCACGCCGCAGGATGTGGTGCATATCCTGCCGGGCGAGCGCATCCCAGTCGACGGTATCGTGCGCTCCGGTGTCTGCACGGTCGATGAATCCGCTCTCACGGGCGCGTCCCGGCCGGTGGAAAAGACAGTGGGGGACGCGGTCCTGGCCGGTACGCTCGACCGCGCGGGCAGCGCGTCGGTCACGCCCACGGCGGTCGGCGACGCGACGGTGCTGCAGCGAACGATCGCGGCCCTGCAGCGCGCGCAGACCGTGCGCACGCCGAAGCGGGAGCGGCTCGAGCGGGCGGCGTCGCGCATGACTGCATTGCTCATCATTCTGGCCGCCGGTGTTGGCACCGTGTGGCTTTTCCGGCGGCAGCCGGGTGACTTGACCCGCGCACTGACCTGCGTGTGCGGCGTGCTGGCCGCCGCGTGTCCCGGTGTGGCTGGCTGCTGCTGGCGTACCATGCCGTGTGTCTGCCGCTGGCTGCGTGCGGGGTGATCGGCCCGGCCGCGGCGGCGGTGCTCGCGTGCGGTGCATCCGGCGGCGTGCTGCTGTATGCGCTGCGCCGGAAAGAAACGAAGGGGGAGCGGCCATGACGACCACGGTTCTGGAACTGAATGTGTCCGGTATGATCTGCCGGACGTGCGAGGATGCCATCGTGGACGCGCTGCTGCACACGCGCGGCGTCATTTCCGCACAGGCGCACTACTGGCGCGGCCGCGTGACGATCACGTATGACCCGGATATCGTCACGGAGGACGCGCTGCGGCAGGTGCTCACGAATGCCGGCTATCCGCCGGGCGCGCACGGCATGGGCGGCGTGACGGTCGATGGGATCTGCCTCGCGCTCGTGGGCGTGCTCTACTGGGGGCTGCCGAAGCTGCTCATGCTCGTGCAGGTACCGGCGCTTGCCGAGCATGCCTCGCTCGGCCTTGTGTTTCTCGTCGGTCTGCTCACGAGCACGCATTGCATCGGCATGTGCGGCGGCATCCTGCTCGCGCAGACGACGGATGCGCACGGTATGACCGGCCGCAGCAAGCGCGGGCTCATCGCCTCGGCCGCGTACAACGGCGGGCGCGTCGTGTCGTACACGGCGGTCGGCGCCGTCTGCGGCGCGCTCGGCGCGCTCGTGATGCTGGTGTTCTCGCTCGGCACGGTGCCGCTGCTGTTCCTCTTCGGCGCGCTGCAGTCGTTTCTGCCGCGCGGCTGGATGAAGTACATCGTCAAGGGCAGCGCCGTGCTGGTCGTGACGCTGGGGCTGTCGATGCTTGTCAAGGGCATCTGCCTGTTTGGCATGTAAAGAAACCCCCGCACAGGACACCGTCCTGTGCGGGGGTTTCTGTGTCCGATATCAGTCCAGCTTCAGGTCGCCCTCGCGGATCCAGCCGAGGCGGCGGCACAGCAGGCCGATCGCCCAGCAGATCACGGCCGGGAGCACGAAGCAGACCATGATGAGACCGATCCAGTCCATGGCTCCGGGCTGGATGGCCACGGCGCCGTTGGCGATGGCGGCCTCGCTCGGCGCGACCCAGCCGGTCCACACGCCGATGGGGCCGCACAGGCCGCATGTGCCCATGCCGGAGTTGACGGCCGCGCCGTTCATCTGCAGCTTGAACACGCACGTGGCGATCGGGCCCGTGATGGCCGACGTCACGATGGCGGGGATCCAGATCTTCGGGTTGCGCACGATGTTGCCCATCTGCAGCATGCTCGTGCCGAGGCCCTGGCTGACCAGACCGCCCCAGCCGTTTTCGCGGAAGCTCAGCACGGCGAAGCCCACCATGTTCGCGCAGCAGCCGGCCACGGCCGCACCACCCGCGAGCCCCGTGAGCGAGAGCGCCGCGCAGATGGCGGCCGACGAGATCGGCAGCGTGAGCGCGATGCCCACGATGACCGACACGAGAATGCCCATGACGAACGGCTGCTGCTCGGTCGCCCACATGATGAGCGTGCCGACCCAGTTGGCCGCCTTACCGATGGGCGCGGCCACGAGCATGGCCAGCCCGATGCCGACAAGGATCGTGACGATGGGCGTGACGAGGATGTCCACCTTCGTCTCCTTGCTCACGGCCTTGCCGAACTCAGCCGCGACGATCGCCGTCACGAGCACGGCCAGCGGGCCGCCGGCGCCGCCCATAGCGTTGGTCGCATAGCCGACCGGGACGAGAGAAAACAGCACCATTGCCGGTGCGTGCAGCGCGTAGCCGATGGCCACCGCCATCGCCGGGCCGACCATCAGCGATGCGCACCCACCGATCGTGTAGCCGACCGCGGCGTCGCCCTTGCCGAGGGTGAAGATAATCGCGTTGAGAAAACCGATGTGGAACTGCTGACCGAGTGTATTCAGGATCGTGCCGATCAGCAGCGAGCAGAACAGGCCCTGCGCCATCGCGCCGAGCGCGTCGATGCCGTAGCGCCGCAGAGAGATCTCAATATCCTTTCGCTTCAGGAAGTCCCGGAACCGCTGCATAGTGCATTCCTCCAGAAAAATAAGTATGCTTTACATGTGTCATGACACCTGTAAAGCATACTATAAAGACTTCCTGTGCACTTGTCAACTAAAATAAACTTCTGTCAATCGTCCAGCAGCAGACCGGCCGCTTTCAGTGCGGCGCAGGCGCGCGCGCACGCGGCCTCGTCCGGGCAGCGCAGCGTGTGCAGATGGATGCCGCCGGTGAGTATGCTCAGCGGGGCGGCGTCGTGCGCCTGCACGCGCGCGAGGAACTGCTGCACATCGTAGCGGCTGCTGATCTGGAGCTGGCCGGTGAGCTGGCCGTAGACCGGGTGCTCGACGATGACATCGAGCACGGTGCAGCCGTTGTCGACGAGAATATCGAGTTCCTGTCCGGTCTGCTCGAGCGTGTGGCGGCAGGCGATCGTGCGCGTGATGCCGTCCGTCGCCTGCGGCAGCACGTAGCCGCGCGGGGTGGCGGAGATCTCGGCACCGCCGGCGCGCAGGATCGCAATGTCGCCCACGATGATCTGGCGGCTGACATTCTGCTCGGCGGCAAGGCTCGACGCGCTCACTGGCCGGTCGGCTGCCCGGAGCCGGTCGAGAATGGCCTGACGGCGGGATGCGGCGTCCATGGCTCAGCCCTGCGACTTTCCGCCGGCGTTGAGCAGATCGAGCTTGATTTTCAGCAGCTTTTCCGACAGGTCGACGTAGTAGTTGTGCGGATAGTCAAAGCGCAGCACCTCCGGCCAGAGCGTGGTGAGCTGGTCGGCGCAGTAGGCGCGGATGTCATCGAGCGCGGGCTTTTGGTATACGAGCTTGCCGCCGCGGAAGATGGGCACTTGCAGCTCGCGCGCCGTGAAGTCGGTGAGTACCTTCTTCTTCCACGTTGCGTCGGGGTCGCAGATCTCGAGCGGCTGCGTGTCGTCCACGACCTCGTCGTGCAGGCAGATGTAGTCTGCCTCGGCCATGCCGGAGTCCTTGCTGTAGAAGCGGTAGACCTTTTTGAAGTGGGGGTTGGTGATCTTGCCGACATTCTCGCTGATCTTGATCTTCGGGATGATGTTGCCGTCCTTGTCCTCGATGGCCGCGAGCTTGTACACGCCGCCGAACACCGGCTCGCTGCGCGCGGTGATGAGCCGCTCGCCCACACCGAAGCTGTCGACCTGCGCGCCCTGACGCAGCAGCCCCGCGATCAGGCGCTCATCGAGCGCGTTGGACACGGTGATCTTGCAGTCGGGCCAGCCGGCATCGTCGAGCATTTTGCGCGCCTTCTTCGTCAAATAGGCGATGTCGCCGGAGTCAAAGCGGATGCCGCAGTGCGTGATGCCCTTCGGCCGCAGCACCTCGTTGAACGCGCGGATGGCGTTCGGCACGCCGGACTGCAGGCTGTTGTAGGTGTCCACGAGCAGGGTGGCGTTGTCAGGATACGTCTGGCAGTAGGCGCGGAAGGCGTCGAGCTCGGAGTCGAACATCTGCACCCAAGAGTGCGCCATTGTGCCGCCGGCGTACACGCCGTACAGCTCGTCTGAGATCGTGCAGGCGGTACCGGCGCAGCCGCCGATGTAGGCCGCGCGCGCGCCGAGGATGGCCCCGTCGGAGCCCTGTGCGCGGCGGGAACCGAACTCGAGCACCGTGCGGCCCTGTGCCGCGCGGCAGATGCGGCTGGCCTTTGTGGCGATCAGGCTCTGGTGATTGATCTGCAGCAGCAGATACGTCTCCACGAGCTGTGCCTGAATGGCGGGCGCGCGCACCGTGATGAGCGGCTCGCGCGGGAACACGGGCGTGCCCTCCGGCACGGCCCAGATGTCGCCGGTGAAGCGGAAGTTTTTCAGATAGTCCAGAAATGCCTCGCTGAACAGCTTCCGGCTGCGCAGATAGGCAATGTCCTCGTCGGTGAAGTGCAGGTTCTCGATGTAGTCGATTATCTGCTCGAGACCGGCGGCGATGGCATAGCCGCCGTCGTCCGGCACGCTGCGGAAGAACACATCAAAGTACGTGATGCGGTCCTGCATGCCGTGCTCCAGATAACCGTTGCCCATCGTCAGCTCATAGAAGTCGCAGAGCATGGTCATGTTCAGCGCTTTGTTGGGGTCCATTGACCTCGCCTCCTGAATGGTCTGCGGGGATGCAGACAATAAATATAATCTCTTTGATTATAACGATTGTTGCCCGGTAAAGCAACGATTATTAAATTAACAAGGGAAAATGCGCGAAAAATCGCCGCGCGCCGTTGACATCAAAAAATGCACGTTGTATCCTAATTGAGTAACACAAAACAGGAGGACAAACCACCATGTCTTTGACCCCGGAACGCACGGCCGAGCTCCAGGAGCTTTGCCGTCAGTATCGGATCGACGTACTCACCGCCATCCACGGCGCGCAGTCCGGCCACCCGGGCGGCAGCCTGTCCGTTTGTGAGATCCTCACGCTGCTGTATCAGCAGCGCATGCATGTGGACGCCGCGCACCCCGACGATCCGGACCGTGACCGGCTTGTGCTCTGCAAGGGCCATGCCGCGCCCATGCTCTACCGCAACCTGATCGGCAAGGGCTTTCTGCCCCCCGAGAGCATGAACACCCTGCGTCAGACCGGCAGCCCCCTGCAGGGCCACCCGTGCATGCGCACGCCGGGCGTGGACATGCCGTCCGGCCCGCTGGGCATCGGCCTGGCCGCCGCGCAGGGCATCGCCCTCGGCCTGAAGCTGAATCATTCCGATGCGCGCGTGTACGCCGTGCTCGGCGACGGCGAGCTCGATGAGGGCGCCGTCTGGGAGGCGGCCGCTTCGGCCGTGAAGTTCGGCCTGGATAACCTCACTGCCATCGTGGACTGGAACAAGGTCCAGCTCGACGGCACGACCGACGAGATCATGCCGCTGCGCGATCTGCCCGGCAAGTGGAAGGCCTTCGGCTGGAACGTGCTGCGCTGCGACGGGCACGATCTCGCGGCGCTCGATGCCGCGCTCGATGCGGCTGTGGCCTGCAAGGGCGTACCGACTGTGATCCTCGCCGACACGGTCAAGGGCAAGGGCGTGTCCTTCATGGAGGGCAAGTCCGCCTGGCACGGCAAGGCCATTCCGGACGCGGAATTCGCGCAGGCAATGCAGGAACTGGGAGGTAACGTCTGATGGGAAAATCCATTCGTGAAGTTTACGGCACCGTGCTCGCCGAGCTCGGCGACACCAATGAGAACATCGTCGTGCTCGACGCTGACCTGTCCGGTTCCACCAAGAGCGGCATCTTCGCCAAGGCGCACCCCGAGCGTCACTTCAACATGGGCATTGCTGAGTCTGACATGGTCGCCACGGCGGCGGGCCTTGCCACGACCGGCAAGATCCCGTTCGTGAACACGTTCACCGTCTTTCTCACGACGCTGGGTCTCATCTCCGCACGCGCGCAGGTGTGCTACGGCAACCTGAACGTGAAGTTCGGCGGCGCCTACTGCGGCATGTCCGACGCGCTCGACGGTGCGACGCACCACGCCACGGAGGACATCGCCGTCATGCGTTCGCTGCCGAACATGACCGTGCTCGTCCCATCGGACGCGACCAGCACCCGCTGGGCCACGAAGTACGCCGTGGACACCTACGGCCCGATGTACCTGCGCCTGTCGCGCGACGTGTACCCGGACCTGTATGACGAGAACACGAAGTTCGAGTGCGGCAAGGGCGCCATCGTGCGCGACGGCACGGACGTGACCGTCATCGCCTGCGGCATCCTCGTGCACAAGGCGCTCGAGGCGGCCGAGCAGATGGCTGCGCGCGGCGTGTCCGTGCGCGTGGTGGACATGTACTCCATCAAGCCCATCGACCGCGAGCTTATCCTGCGCTGCGCGCAGGAGACCGGCGCCATCGTCACCGCCGAGGAGCACCAGATGGCCGGCGGACTCGGCGGAGCCGTCAGCGAGGTTAT
>ERZ506979.432-NODE-432-length-27777-cov-11.613448_pt1 | contig 27777 bp, 24 predicted proteins | sample MGYA00512887_ERZ506979 | MGnify/ENA metagenome assembly ERZ506979 | reverse complement strand
TCCTGCGGTGTATGGCCGTCTCCCGGTTTTTCTCTCCTATCTTCCCGCATTTCTCCCCAAAATCGAGAAAAATGCCGATTTGAACCCACTTTCAAAAAAGTCCGTCCTGCAAGGCTTTCGGGGCGAAAAAGCCTGATTTCATGCGGGTTTCAGCAGGGACAGGAGTGTCAGAAACGACACTAAAACGGGCACCCCCGTCACAGTTGCATTAAAGACTCGAAATGTCGTGTTCCCAAAAGGAACCTAGGGTTCGAATCCCTAACTCTCCGCCAAAAACCCAGTCATATCAAGGCTTTTGCCCATATGACTGGGCTTTTCTTTTCTCTCAAGGTCACATCGGCGTACATGATTTTCGGCAAGAGCTCAGGTGTGCCAGCCGGTCTGCCTTGTGTCCGGCAGAGTCAGGAGATTGTCCATTACATTTGCCGAGGTGATCTTGGACTTGTAATCCAAATGGCTGTAAATATTCGCCGTCGTGCCAATATCGCTGTGGCCCAGCCACTCCTGAATTTGCTTCAGAGGCACATCGTTCGCCAAAAGCAGTGAGGCGCAGCTGTGTCTGAGGTCGTGAAAGCGAATGTGCCGCAGGCCGTTCTGCTCCAGCAGCTTGCTGAAATTGGCGGTAACGCTTCTGGGGTTGAAGATATTGCCCATGGCATCCACAAAAACATAGCCGTCATACTTTTTGCTGTAGCAATTTCCGCATACGCGCCGATTCTCCTTTTGCTGCTCCCTCAGCGCCAGCAGCTTTTCCCGGATGTTGCTGACCAGCGGCAGGGAGCGCAGGCTGGATTTCGTCTTGGCACGGTCGGCGCAGACGATTTCACATTTGCCGTCTATCTTTGCGTTGGTTACAATGTGCTTAATGGTGATGGTGTCCCGCTCAAAGTCGATGGCGTCCCATTTCAGCCCCAGCGCCTCGCTGCGGCGCAGGCCGTAAAAGGCGGTCATCTGAATCAGCAGGGAGTACGGATGATCCTTGGACGCTTCCAGCAGCCTCTCCAGCTCCTCCTGCCGGTAATAGTCCGCAATGTACCGCTGCTTCTTGGGGCGCTCCACCTTGTCGGCGGGGTTGAAGGGAATCAGGTCCATTTTGACGGCGTATTTCAGCGCCTTGTGGATATTGGCGTGATAGTGGATCACCGTACCGGGTGACACGGTTTTCAGCTCATGCAGATAAAAGCTCTGAATGTGCTTGGCTTGGATTCCGTCCAGCGTCAGCCCGGTGTTTCGGAAATACGGTGCGATCTTTTTCTTTACCATCTGCGTGTAAGAGGAAAAGGTGGTCTTTTCCACCGAGCTGCGGATAATCTCCAGCCACAGCTCCATGTAGTCGGCAAACAACATATCGGAGGAGATGTCCTCGTTCTCCTTGCTCACAACCGGCGGGACAAAGCTCTTGCGGGTGTCCAGCAGCAGCTTCTCAGCGCGGCGCTTGTTTCCCTTTGCGGGAAGTCCTGTGGGAATCCACGGCTGCCTGCGCTTGCCGTTGGCATCCGTGTAATTCAGCACCATGTAGTAATTGTCGTTTTTTATTTGCAGGTGTCCTGCTATCATAAACTCTACCTCCTTTGCGGATAGCACATGAACGGGCACCCTTTCGGACCGTTTTTATTATACGCCCGGCGGGAATGCCCGTCCAATGTGCCATACAGGTTCAAATTCCGGCTACGCCGCCGGCTGCGGATTTCCCACCGAGAGTGCGTAGCGGATCACATTGATTTTCGGTACGCGGTATGCATTGCCGATTTTCATACCGGGGATGTCGCCGTCGCCGATCAGCGCATAGGCCAGATGACGGCTGATGCCCAGCATCGCCTGCACCTGCGCCACATTTACAATGTCGGGGTAGTCCGTGAACATCACCTCGTATAGGGTCTGAATTTCGATTTTAGTCATCGGCACCACCTCCATCGTCACCAAGCACATGTGCGAGAAGCATATCAAGCTCTTCCTCTGTGTTCACCGGCGAGAGGCTGACGATACCCTCTTCGTTTTCATCCTCACCGAAGGGAGTGCCGCCTTCGCATACGATATTATCCAGCTTTTCCGAAATAGCATGGATTACATAGTGAACCTCTTCCTGAGAGAGAATAAACACAAGCTCGTGTCCGCACTCATCATCAAAGATTGCCACAAGCTTATCATCGCTGCGGTCAATACCGTTATCAGCATCGATGAGAAATTCAAGGAAAAGATCCTCAACAAAGAGGCAACCCGCCTCGGAAAAATCTGCGACCATACGGTCAAGCTCCTGTTTTCTGCTTTCGCTCAAACGGTTAAAATCAAAATTAGCTTTCATAATTTAATCTCCTTTCACCGGGCGTCCCGGTCTTTGCGCTGCCGCGCCAAGTGTTTGTTGTAAAAATCCATGGCCTTGACAAGCGTCTCGGTCATCTGCTTCACGGAGGTGTCCGGGCGGAAAAAGCTGCGGAGCTTGTCTACCGGCACCTTCACATATTCCACCTGATTGCCCTTAACCTCGGACAGAAGCTGCAGCACCGCGTCATCCGTGAGAGTCTGCGCCTCGCTCATGCGCCGCAGCCGCCGGGCCTGAGACAAGGACGGCGTTACCTCATCGCTGTCCATCACGGAGAAGAGCATCTCCTGCTCGGACGGCTGCAAATAGGACAGCTCCACCGCCGGAGTCAGGGCGATCTTGCCCTCGTCCACCAGCTTCAGGATGTCGGGGATCAGGTGGGTGAGTCGGATGTAGCGTTGGATTTGGTTGCGGCTGTCGCTGCTGTTTTGTGCAAGCAGTTCGTCTGTTCTCAACTTCGTCCCAAGTTGGGACGAAGTTCCCTGATGTTTCAAAGCATCGTATTTCATCTTGTACGCAAAGGCCTTTTCCGACGGCAGAATGTGCTCCCTTTGCAGGTTGCTGTCCACCATGGTGATAACAGCCTCCTCGTCCGTCAGGTCACGGATAATCACCGGCATGGTGTCCATCCCCAGCGCCTTGCACGCTGCCAGCCGCCGGTGGCCGGAGATCAGCTCATAGCCGCCGTCAGGCAGCGACCTTGCCAGCGCCGGAGAGAGCACGCCGGCATCGGCAATGCTCCGCATAAGCTGCGCCATTTCCTCGTCCTCCTTCACCTTGAAGGGGTGATTCCGAAAGGGCATAAGGTCAGCCAGCGGGATTGCCTCCACCTTTGGCTTTTTCGCATCGAGCCGTTCCTCCGTGCTCATAAAAAGCTCCTCATACCCGGTCAGCCCCAAATCAATCAATCGGTCATTCTTCATCGAGTCCTTCCTTTCATCGTATAATCGTCTTGTCCTCTTGGGACGGTTGCTGATTTCGCAGCACCTGCTTTTCCCGCGGGGATAGGTAGGGGTCGTTTTCCACCCACGCATCCAATTCACACGCCAAAAGGGCTTTCAGCTTTGGATTATCCTCAATCATGTTATAGGCGGTTTGCTTTTGCTTCCGAAGCCGGGAAAGCTCTGCGGTGCAGGCGGCGCAGGACTTTTTCAGCTCGCCCCTCTCCACAGGATCGGCGCAGCCTCGCTGCTTATTGCGGATTTTGCTGCGTGCAGCGGATATTGCATCCATCTCCCTGTCCACTCGTGCAAGAAACCTCTGCACATCCTCCGGCGTGTCCAAATGTTCCCGACACACCAGCGTTATCTCAGCGGTGAAGCGATCTAGCTTGCGGCAAGCCTCCCGGCACTCCGCTGACAGGGGCTGCCGATACTCCTTTTCGTACAGCGGCGCAACGCCCAGCACGATTGCCACACAGCGGAAGAAGCTCAAATACCCGGTGACGCGGGGCAAATGCAGATAAAAATCCCGCTGCCGGTAATATTCTTCCGTCGGCGGATTTTTCCTGGCATATTCCCGTGTGTAGGGCCTCATGAATTCAAAATAACGCCGGGTCACACGGATGTCCCGCTGGTTCTCCAGCAGCCTGTCCTGCAGCGCCTCCTTGTCATATTCGGCTCCCAGCCGGAAGGTGCGCATACACTTTTTAGCGCTTAGAGAGCGGATGGTGGCGTACCTGCGGTAGGGATCGCACACGAACACATAGCCCTTCTTCCGCAGCACGGCACTCAGCTCCGTCCAGCTGCTCGAAATTGTCAGCGCCTCGTCCAGCGCCCGCCGCATGAGGTTGTAGCGGGTAGGCTCGCCGTTCTTTTCGGCAAAGTAGACCGACCGCGCCGTTTTATGCCGCTGGGGATTTTTCACCACCGACAGTCCATGCTCCTTGCAGATACGGTCGGACATATCCCGCAGCTTGTAATAGACCTCGTATTTTGCCTCCAGCTTTTTGCCCGTCCACATATTCACCGGATTCACAACAAAGTGGTTGTGATAAGTGCCGGTGTTGAAGTGGGTGGCAACAAGCACCTGCCGGTCGTTCCCCCAAAGCCGCCGCGCCGTCTCCACGCCGATGCGATGGCATTCCTCCGCCGTGACCTCACCGGTCTTGAAGGACTGGTAGGCGTGGTAGGCCACATTGCCGCCGGCTTTGCCGAAGCGCCTCTGCACGGCAGCCATCTCCCTTGCGGCTGACTCCGCCCTGCAGCCAATTCCGGTGACGGCGTATTGCTGCTCCCCCTCATCCAGGGTTTTTCCTTTGTCGGCAGCATACAGCAGCACCTGCTCCAGGTCGCTCAGCTTGGTCTTGCTGGAGTTGGTGCAGTAGTCCACCACACGGCTGACGCTGTCATGGATCGCCCAGATCTTTGTCACCGCCATTGTCATCCTCCTTCCCGTGATAGGCGCGCAGAAGCAGGCTCTCGATCTCGGTCAGGGCCTCGTCAAAGTCCCTCATGGCAAGCTCGTAGCGGACGGTATCGTGGAGCGTCGTCAGCTTCTGATATGCCAGCATCAGCTCCCGGCGCGGAGCTTCCCTCACCGCTGCGCCGGTTCCCAAGGTTCGGAGATATTCCGACATATTCATGCCGCATTTCTTTGCCTTTCTGCGAATGGTATTCTTCTCGGTTTTATAGACTCGCACATTGATTTCCTCTGTTCGATTCCGCATAGATATCACATCCTTTCAGCGGGGTTACAGGGGCGCGCCCCTTTCGTATCGGCAGATACGGGGGATTTGGGTGCCGCAGGGCTACACAAATCCCATGCTCGTTATTCTTACGGATAAAAAAGCGGTGTATAGCCCCGCGCCCCTTAAAGCGGCAATTCCTCATCGTCCTCCGCCTCCTCCCATGACGCAGATGACGCTTGTGACGATGCTTGGGGAAGCCGGAAGGTTCCGTCATTCTGTTTCCGCAGTGACGCAAGTCTCTCACTCCCGGAGGAACCGTCATGACCGTCAGCACCGTCATGCAGCTCCAAAAGCACCAACCGGGCAGCCGCCGTTTTACGATACTCGTAGGTGATTCCCAGGGGCAGCAGTACATCGCTGTAATGGCGGGTCAGGTGCTTGCTGGCGAGGTTGGGCTTCAGCTCCGTATTACCTACGGCGGCAAGCAGCTGGGACACCGTGCCGCGAAACCGCCCATGCGCCAAAAGGAAATCCGCCACCTGAAAAACAAAGTCCGGGATGCGTTCCTTTCGCAAATCCTTGGCGCTGAGCGCCTCGGTAATCTCCCATCGGACACCCCGCATCTGCATTTTCAGCTTCTTCTCCTCCACATCCCGGCCTGTAATGCAAAGGGTGGCGCAATCGCCGAAGCGGTCATCCTTGCGGAGAATCATCCCCGTATCCGCCACGCCCAGAATGCCTGTGGAGCCGGTCATGTCGTTGAAGATATTGCTGCTGTCCCGCTCCTTTCGGGTGTGATGGACAACGAAGATGCAAATGCCGTGGTCATCGGCGAGCTTTTTCAGACCGGACAGATCCTTGTAGTCCTGGGCATAGGCATTGACCTTTGCGGAAGCATTGTCCCGCACCATTTGGAGGGTATCGAGGAATATCAGGCCCGTGGTGGGAAATTCCCGCAGAGCCTCCTCGATCTGCCCCTCCAGCTCCGCGCCCAGCTGCCCGCAGGAAAAGCCGAAGCGGAGATTCTCCGGCGGAGAATCCGTCAGCTCCTGCATACGCTGCTGAACGCGCCATTCCCGGTCCTCCAAGGCCAGATATACCACATCGGTTTTTCTGGTGGGCAGTCCCCACACCATCTCGCCGCGGCTGATTTGCAGGCACAACCACAGCACCATCCAGCTCTTTCCGATCTTGGAGTCACCCGCTAAAATGGCGAGCCCGTCGGAGAGAACACCGTCGATGAGCATTTTGGGGTGGGCAAGGGGTTTGTAATACAGGGTATCGGCATCGATCAGTTGTAGCTTGTTCATGTGTTTCACCTTCTTTCTTTCGCTGGTAATTGTGTTTTTTGGTTGGTGCCGTACTTCCGATATCGTTTTTATATGCCTGCCCCGGGGCCTCCGCGGCGTCGCCGTGCTCGCTCTTTTGCGGTCGTCGCACAGTCATATCTGTCTCGGTAACGGCTATTCAGTTGTCGAGGTACACGGGGGAAGCTTAGAAGCTCCTCTCACTTTCCCTTTGCCGAATTTTTTTCGGATTTTCCCGCTGCTTTTCAAAATTTTTTCTTTTGAGCTGGTAAATTATAAAAAGCCGAGCTTGTGCAGAGCTTTTTCAAAGTTCCCCTCACTTGGTAGGCAGCGAGAAGGCCAAAAAATTAACCCCCTTGAAAAATTTTTTTGTTTTGGCTCCAAATTGGAGCCATTTTCCTATGCAGGACTGCTCGTGGCTCCGAAATGGAGCCATTTTTCGTCTATGGCATCAAAATTGATGCCATGTCCATTCCGGATTTCATCGGTGTGGCAGCAAAATTGATGCCATAAAAATAAGCGCCTGCCTCTTTTCAGAAGCAGACGCTCGTTTTTCGTATTCTTTTTTACCGCAGCAGCCGGATCAGCAGTTCATTGATATCCTCGGTGGGCTTGCCGCTTGCTACCAGCTTGTTCCGAAAGGACAACAGGGCCTTTACCAGCAGCCGTCGCTCGCCGGCGCAGAGTGCTAACACTCGATTTCTTCTATGCTTGAACATCACCACACCTCAGCAATAAACCAGCTCAGAAAGGACAACTTCCTCCGCACGGCTGCGGATGCTGTTCATCCGTCCCACCCATTCCATTTGATTTTCGGCCTTCAGCCGCTCAGTGATACCCTCAGCGTCCTTCATCTGCGCAACCAGCTGATCAAACATCTCCTGTGCTGTGTCGCCGATTTCCTTGAGATACTCGTCCAGCTTGCCGGTCAGCAGCATTCCCGTGTAGATGCCGTTCCTGTGCTCGCGCAGATACCGCCTGCGCTTTTCTGCAAATCTGTTGTTCATGTTCCTCCTCCTTTCACGCCCGCCGTGTGGGTTTCTATCATCATCCACATAATAGCGCAACCTGAAGGAAAAGCTCAATGTGCGAAAAACAGATTTGCAGATTTGACAGAAAAATAGTCACATACGATTTGCCGAATCACGCCTGACCAAATCGCACTTGACGATTTTTTATAGTGCTATTGGCTATTAGACTGACCTCTTATGTGAAGGCCTATATTTACTAAATCGGCGGTTTTCCTTAATTAGCGGAATGCCAAATTCATCAAGGCAAAATAATCTGTAGCCTCTTATCTATGTATACTCTATTGTCATCCATCCTGCATGAAAACGCAGAAATCGTCATTCCAAGGTCAATACATGATTTGAGCAAGGGCGTAAACTGTGCGTCCGAAACGAAATAAATGCTACTCACATACGGATTAAGGGAAATAACACTGTAATGCACGCGATAGCCCAAGGAAAGCAAATCGCGCAGTTTTTCAAGCTGCTTCAAAGCCCTTTCAGAGAAGACCGTAGGAAACAAAGCACATTTTTCTGTTGAAAGCACGCTTTTTACTTCTATTATCGTATTTGTATCTTGAATATAAATATCGCTCTTATAGCCTCCAACATAGTGCTCAGTATAGATTGTTCCTCTTCTTCCTAAAAAAGAAAAACGACGCCCCTTAATGCTGTCCGCAACCGCCCTATTTGCCATCGAGGTGTTTAACAGGATATAGTTTTTCTTGTACGGGATAGCAAAAAGAGCAAATTGAGTCCGCGCATTCTTTGACTGAGTAGGAGCTAATAATACGCTCTTGCCTTTAAGATCTAAGAAATTGCTCAGATGGCAGGAGGATGGCACATAACAAACAGTGCTTTCCCCGTCAATCTCAACCTCACACAGGAAGCGATTTTTCAGTTCCTGTATAAAAATTCCGGTTTTATGCTCTGGGGTTAGCACTGTTTGCATGTGTCAATTCCTCACTGTCTGCTTTTCACAAAATTATCAAGCTCATCTTCTGAAATATACAAGCCCTGCATACGGATGGTATCGCTATCAGTAACCATCAGCATATCACCCTTACCCAAGAGGTTCTCCGCACCGGGCATGTCCAAAATCGTCTGAGAATCCGTGTGAGAAGGTAATCTAAAGGAGATTCTGTAGGGGATATTAGCTTTTAGCACGCCCGTAACGATATTTGCACTTGGTCGTTGTGTCGCGATGATAAGATGAATGCCCAAGGATCGCACCTTTTGTGCCAACATGGAAAGGAATTTCTCAAATTCTTTTCGCTTTCCTTGCATTTCTGCGGTCTGAATCAAATCTGCATACTCATCAATAATTATGATAAGCCGCTTCATGCGATGATCTGGATTTTTTTCGTTGTACGAGCCAATATCTCTGCTCCTGCAGAATCGAAGCTGTTGCATTCGCCCTTCCTTATCGACGTCATTGATGCGTTGAATCATCTCGAGCGCTTCTTCAGCATCGACCACAACATGCCCGCCGTAGAGATTAGGTAAATCCTCAAAGAAAACGAAATCCGTCTGCTTGGGGTCAATGATTAGGAACTCCAGATCCTCCATAGGATACTTATGCAGCAGACTTACGATGATCGAATACAAGAAAATGGTTTTGCCCGAGCCTGTTGTACCTGCAATAAGCATATGAGGAGCCTTGGCGATGTCAACGACTTCAAACCTTCCGTCTGCCTTTTGTCCTGCGACAAAATCGAGAGCGCCTGAGGAGCCGTCCAAGAGATTCAAATGCTTCAAAAGACTAATCGCTTTACCAGCGCCTGCAAAGGGCACATCAACCGAAAGATACTTGGTTCCTTTAATATGATCGATCAGTATCTCTCCATTTGCCTCAAGCTGGATGCCAATATCCGTTTTGAAGCGTTCCAATGTCCTTATTGTTTCGCCAGACTTTAGCTCAACAGAAAATCTCGTAAAGCGCGCAGCCTCCTGAACCATATTAGGATCTACAGGATAAGCATTGATGCCATAATCGCGAAAAACCTTATTAATTCTCGCACACTTTTCTCGAAGGTCTGTTCTTTGAAGCTCGGTATCGGTTTCATTCGTGACAGGTGCAGCAGGAGCAACGGGTGTGCTAGGAGCATCGGCTACATAAGCATGAGCGGTGTCAGGAGCAACTGGAGAATGTTCAGGCCAAGCTGTCTCTTCTTGTACAGGCCCTACCACATTTGCCTCGTATGTCGCTTGAGGCGAAGCGACAGCTTCGTCTTGAAAGGCCGGATTAAGCGGGCCTGCTTCGCAAGCAAAGACAGTATTAGCAAGAATCGCCTGAACTTCACTACTACCAATTGTTATCAGGGTATAGTCCTTGCCCAAAAAATCATCGATACCCTTATAAACCTTTTCGGAGCTCTCTGTATTTTCAAAGTCAACGAAAGCTATATTTCTGCGAACACTCACATTGTATTCGCCGGCGAAAAGGTCATTCAGCATGTTACTGTAGCGGAGCTTGCTTGCTGGATCGAGAGTCGCCTGGAACAAACACTCAAAAACCTGCTCTCTCAAAATTTCACGTCGTGAAATCGTAGTGATTTTCTCTGCTTTCCCAAGCATCTCTTGAGTGAGGCTCTCAAGTGCCGTAACCTGCTCTACAGCATGCCCAGAGATCGTATCTCCATCAATAGTGAAGGCATTTGGATTGTCCGCGTAGGTTTTCACCTCAATAATGTCAACGCGCGCATCAGTGTCGGATTCAAGATTGATGCCGATCAAATCTGGTAGCTTGCCGTCCTCGCGGTCTGAAAGCCATTCCTGCGCAAGCTGGGTGTCTAGACCAACCAGTATTGCGGCGGGGTGTTGCCGCTTGTAGTGGATTGCAGCCAGTGCAATTCCCAAGCTTCCCTTGCCGTGATTGGTATCGAATATGCGATTTGAGGTATGCGAAACGATGCTTAGCAGGCCGTCATCGTTAATCTCACGGACAGCCTTGATGATCTCCTTTACTCCCTCCTCCTTTGGGACGAAGTTGCCTAAGCGCTTTACAAGAGTATCATACCCAAGCACGAATTTCCTGCAATTGCTGGAATAAATACCAATGGAGCGATAATCGTTTTCCCTATAAAACAGCTTTTCACTAGCTGCCCTCAGCGAGATATCCCAACTCTTTAGACTCTGATCTAAGATTACAAGCCAGTCGCATTTATCCAAAAAGGCATCATAGGTTTCTCTCTTGAGCGGGGTATAAAAGCTTGTGCTTGTATGGCTGAAGGTCGAGGGGTGTTCATTTAGCTTTTCTATGATGCTGGCATAGATGGTAAAGATTCCGCCTTCGCTTGCCGGACGGATTTCCACCTTTTCATCAATCGGGTTGTATTTATATACCTTTGGTACGCAAAGAGGATGAATGTGGATTTGGCGGTTGTTTTGAGCAGTCTCGATCTTAACCTCATTGGGATCGAAGATGATAAGCATATGCTGCTCGCGGCTAATCTCACCTAGTATTTTGCTGTAGGAGTACTTGTGATGAGCTATCTTAAGCTTGAAGTTGAGAGATCTCTGTCCCTTGATTCTCCCCAGCATTCCGTCATTTAGAGAATCGTTATCAATTTCAATCCAGCTTGTGGGAACCTCCTTTGTGTGGAAGATAGAAATCTCTATTCCGTTGATATTAAACTCCTTGTCGTTGTTCAAGGCCTTCAGCATAGAAACGATTACTTCCACAGATGGAGGATCTATAACGCAGAGCTTAAGCATCATCCCAGCATGAGGATATAGGCAGAGGTAACGAATAATTGCTTGCTTAAGAGTATCAATGCCACTTTCACTCTGGTTGATCTGCGGTACATTTGAATAAACCGGGAGCATACCAATTCTACCAGAAAGAGGAAGGAATGTAGCACCACAGCACGCAATGGTAGCAGGAAGCAGTGCAACGGATAAGGGGTCAGGAATATCCTCAGCCCTTCGGATAATGAACGACTTATCCTCATCACTAAGCTGTGCTTCTCCGATTTCATTGACACCTTTGCTTGCAAGAATCTCCTTGGCAAGCTCTACATACTTCCAAAGATACATAGGGTGCATAGGGGTCGGGATTGCGTGGGCTTTTGCCTCCCCAACAACAAAGACATAGTCCAAGGACATGATTGTGTTAATGATTTCCTTGGCGTTAGATGGTGCAATTGCCCAAATTTTAGGAAACTCATCGTTTATTGCGGTAAGCAATCCCTCATACGCTGTGAGATACTTGTAAAACTTGTCAAATTGAGCAAGAACCTGCAGCATAGGTGCATCCTGCAAGCGCCTGCTGAAGGGTAGAAGCTCCTTCCTTGCTTCAAGAAACCGCTTCAATCGCGCAGAAATGGTTTCGCCCTCTGAAACAAGTGCAGAGATCCGAGATAAGCTGTCCCAAATCGGATCAAGAATCGCCGGTCCTAATGATATTCGCTCATATTTATCAAGATCGCGAATAGCTTCGTCCGGCGCTTGAACCTCAGCACGAATAATACTGCCGAAGTCAGAATCGGACGACATTTCCTCAGCGATTCTCTCCGTAACGGGCTCCGTCTTAAACTGAGCCCGCCCGCCATCCACATCAACCTCTACTTTTTCTGCTTTTTTCGTGTTTGCGCGCTGATCAATATCACGCTCCAGTTGTGCCAGTATATCAGGAATCTGATCCTGATTGTCATCGAAAATCAATTGTGCAGCTAATGCTGTTGGCCTTATTGCCGTACCTCGTCTTGGTGACGGAGTAGGACTCTTTTTCTCCTTTGCAGCCTTGAGACACTCCTCAACCTCAGCTAATTCCATTTGGCCAAGCAGAGCAATATCCTTTGTTTTGTAGTAGCTTAGAATTCGGTGGGGAGTTTCTTTCTTACCTGTAGCCTTAGTATAGTAGTTCGTAATGCTTTGGCGCTCAGCCTGCTCAAGATTACTTATCCTTTCAACGATTCCGTGGTTATGCTTAATCCTTGCCACGAAATCATCTCTTACTGGATTCCGGCTATCAACATTCTTGTCTGCGCAAAGCCCAAGTCGATAATAGTTCTCTTTTATCGCATCAGGGAGCGTATCTGCAGGAGAGGAAATCAAGAGTTCAAGATACTCGAGTACTCGCTCAAAGCTTAGAATGCTACGGATAGGCTTACTACGAAGCGCCTGAATTAGTGCCTCAATTACAGCGTTTGTTCCGGCAAGCTCCTTCTTTGCAAGGTCACAGCTTTTGGTATAAATGCGCTCCAGCGTGATCTCAGGGAACCAGCGCAGAGATGACATCTTTTCCATTTCTGCGCGCTTGATGACCAGAACCCTAAATATGCTTTCATCGCCAGAGTTGCGCGACTCCTCGGCCTTTTCTACTGTGAAATCATAAGAAAGCCTTTCGTTTTGGGACAGTTCACTTTCTATGCGAGCTCTTGTGGACTCAGGGAAGCCCAAGAAGAACAAGGCCGCCTTTCTTTCGGAGGATAGACCTAGTGCAAAAGCAACGTAATCAAAGTCAGGAATATTGACAAGTGCAACACCATATTCCTGAGCATTCGCACGTTCATTAACAAGCTGCGTTACTACCTTAGTCAGCAGTGTCTTTTCCATATCAAAGCCTCCACCCGATTAATGTAACACCATCGGCATACCGTTTTCCCATTCCTAGGGAAATATAAGTATTAGCTATAGCCTGTGAGTTGATACTCAAATCTCCACGTAGGTCGCCGGGAGTTGCTTGCGCAATATTATAGGCAGCGAGGAGATTATATTCAGTCTCAGCATCAGCCCCGATTAGAATGTTGTATGCAGAAATTAGCTTTTCACCTAACTCCTTTAGTTCAATTCCATCCTCGAGCTCTTCCTTGCTCAACGCACCTAGGGTAATGGTTTCCAGCGTAAAGCTATTAATCAGATAACGCTTGATGTTCGCTCGATTGCCTCTTGGACCAATCAAGCCACATCTAACGCCTAGCACTCTGCAGAAGGCAGAGGGGGAATTGTTCTTGTACTCAAAGGTATATAGGGCAATCTGCAGGGCTCTTGAGAGCGCAAGTCTCGGAGACCTATCCTCGTCAACAAAGCTATCAAAATAGTTCTTTACTGCACTTCTAATGCTTTCCTCACGATTAACGGAGGAAAAAACCATACTATCGATCCACCGTCGGCATTCATCAGCGGTGTCGGAGGGAATTTCCTCTCCAAGAATCATATCAATAGAGCTGATAAAGAAATCCTCAACAGTTTTTTTAGCTAAAGTATAGGATTGCTCACTCGCCTTTTTTATCGACTCCAAATCCGCACCTGAATCCAGAAGAATAGGGGGCTTGCTACCACCGTATGCTGCAGCATCGCCCTGCGTTAAATAAATGAAGGTTGAGAACAAAGCAAAATTAATGATCCTTCGCATAACCAAAAGGCTGTTTCTATTCTCTCCTGTCGCAATGATGTTATCAGCAAGCCGATCAAAGCCGTTCCGGAGCCTTTCCTTGCAGTTATCCCAACGTATTTCACTATCCTCAGGATATTGGATTCCATGGATGCTGCGTTTTTCTTTATCTGAGGGGGCAGTAAGGATTGGCTTGATAAGCTTTGTTAGGTCATCTGAATCATTGCTTAGAGCCTCCTGTAGTAGTGAAATGACAGGAGATCTCTTGCCATCAAGCTGCTTTGCGAGTATTTCAAAAATGAAGTCTCCAATATGCGCTTCGGAATTCAACCGTCCTTTGACCATCCAGTGGGAGGAAATGTCCATAACCGAAAAATCGTATTGGGGATAGAGAGTATTGTCCTGATTGAAAATTTCACCCAAAAAATAGCGGAACTGTTTAATGCTTGACGGCTTTTCTTGCTCACCCTTTTCTAATATACAAGCGTAATCCGCTACGATTTTTTCTGACGGAAGGGCATCCTTTCTCCCGTCACTAATAACCCACTCGTGTACATCCCTTGTATCACAGGTCTCTCCTATACAGGCACGGAACAGGCCGTTAGCAATGTGAGGCGGCTTTGTCGAGTTAGAGGTCGGATTAAGGCCGAGATAATCCTGGCAAATTTTATCGCCTATACGTTTTAGGGAATCCGCAGCCATTATTCCTCGCCCTCCTCAAAATCGTATTTCCCGTCCTGTATCAGCACCGTCTTCTTGCTGCTGTTGATCCTACTTGCTAAGATTATTTCTCCATCGTCGTTTTCTTCAGCATAACCATAATTGTCTAGCTGCTGAAGGAACATTGCCGCCGCCTGCTCGTACTGTGGGGCCAAAAGGCCTACAGGATAACCGTTTTCCACGGCATCGAGTGTTCGCAAAAAATCAGCATCCAGCGTCAGCACGGGGACATCGCCGGCTTTAGGCTTCAGAATAATGTGATTTGGCATGTATTCCATGCCCTGCAGCCAATCTGCCGGACGGGGCATTTTTATCTCAAGCTCGCTCGAATCAACAGATTTACTAGATATAGCAACCGCTGCCTCCTGGCTGAGGTCGTATCTATGCGTAGTCCAAATGTGTAACTGTTTCTTGTCATCAGACGAGGGCAGAAACAGCTTGTTTATAGAACGGACAAGACGCTCCTTGATCTTCTTCTTTTGAGAATCAAAGGCCGTAAAAATTTCCATGCTCTTGCGGATTTCCTCTGGTTGAAGCTTAAGCAAGCCTTGTCCATCAAGGTTTTCAAAGTAATACTTTCTCTTAATCTCTTTAAAGCATTCGACTGCCGCGTCAACATCGTCCTCGAAGGAGGAATCGTTTGGCCATTTTCGAGGAGCCCCCATGAGCCAGCCCTCATTTATGACTCCATTCCAGAGACTCTCATCAAGTGATGGCACAGACAAATATATCGGATCAAACTTTTGAATGGCTCGAAGCAGCTCGTTTGAACCCTCGAATATTGCGGAATAGTAATATTGACCTTCATATTCATCCATTGTACACGCTGTAAGCATAAATGAAATCGCGCCAAGAACATCCCTTACTGCAAAATGCTCACAGTCGGAGGATGCCAACTCCAGCAAAGAAACAATCTGCCGTTTTATTTCTGTGCTTTGAAGTGCACGAAGATTATACTTTAAGGCTTGGCTGTGTACTGGCTCGCTAGAGAGCAGGTCAGTCATTTTCGTTAATAGAGTATCAAGCAACTGATTATCCTTGGTAAGAAGATTTCTCTCGTTAAGGTCAACAACAGCAATATGCCTAATGGGCTCGGAAAGCTCGTACGTAATAGCAGATTTCTTTGCCCGCATTATTTCATTATAAATATCAGGATTAATCCGCTTAATCTCCTTACACAGCCGCAAAAACGGATACTCATTAATAGCGAACACTGCGGGCTTCTTTTCTACATAAAGGTCAACAATATTCCTAGCGGCATCAGCATAATTCGTAACTTCATTAAAATCTGTTTTAACGAATACATTATTTCTGATAATGCAGGGTTCAATCGCCTTGATAATGAAGGTCTTGCCATCACCAGGATTTCCGGTCAAAAATACGAGCTTGTGCTTGTCTAGCATGTCAGAGACAAGCGGCTCTACACCGGAAGAAATGTGCAGAAAGCCAAGCTCATCCTTATTCATGTGGTCAGAATAACAATTCTTCCCATTATATAGCTTCTTGATAAAATCGAGCTTTGACATATTTGCCTCCTTACATGCCTCCGAGCAGAACATCATCCACCCTAAAGTCGTTCAGGCGCTGAACAATATCCACCGTTGTTAATCGCTTCATCAGCCAACGCTTATACCAATAATCAATCAATGCCTGTGTTCCATGGGCGATATCCTCCTCACAGTCAGGGTTAAAGCCATAATCTACAGCGTTTGTATAGCCCATCAAATAATCCTTCGTGTTCTTGGCAAGATCGACAGAATATACAATACGAGGAGAGTAATGCTTAAGAAATGCGTCAGCGCGGATTCCAATAGAGCTTAGGCCTCTGCTGATCATCCGAAAACGCGGGCTTGTCCCCTCCCCAAAAACATGATTAATACGCTTCCCGCCATCCTGCAGCTCAAGAATTCTAGAGAAAAGAGCGGTGGTTTCCCGTGAGAAAAACACGGTACCATAGCCCTCCGTGACTCCCATTTCGCGAAACTCGAGTAATCTGCCGTTGCCTAATGGTACCTTTATACGATTGTACTGGCTGCTTCCGACAGCATATAGATTATTGTGCGATAATAGGACTAAATCAGAAAGACCTTGAAAATCAAGGCATTCTGGCTTAGTCCCTTCTTTTTTGACCTGAAAGAGGAACAATCGCACTACAATCGGCGCACCGGATCAAAACCGGCTGGCGGTGGCTATGGAGATACACTGCATAAGCCCTTCCCGTTGCGCTGCCCACAACGAAAGGAGTCCATCATGAAACAGGGAACTTTGGTTTATGACCACGCAACGGATCGGTACGACATTCGCTTTGACCTTGACTGCTACTACGGCGGTCTGCACTGCGGGGAATGCTTCGATGTCATGGTCGGGGGCAAGTGGAAACCCACCCGGATCGAGATGGCTGCGGACTGGTATCTCGTCGGCATCCGCACGGACGATTTGCAGGGATTGAGGGTGAGGATGTGAAGACTTTTCTCAAGGAAGTGCTGCTTCCTCTGCTGATTGCCCTTTGCCTTGCCGCATTCTTCAAGCCGGTCTATATGGCGGACGGCGTATGTGACTACTTCCTGATGTGGCTCTGCGTCGGCTTCCCATTCGGCATCCGCAGGATGTGTCTCTGGCTCGTCCCCTTCGGTTACGGCATATCCGGCACAATAGGAATCTTCGCACTCAACATCATCATCGGCGGTCTTATCGGAGGACTCGCCCTGATTGTCGGGCTGCTGCTCGGCATCATCCATACCATCCGAGAAATCATCTGAATATCTGAAAAGCTAAGAGGGTTTGTTTCATTCTCCAATTCGGAGCATGAAGCAAACCCTCTTTTTTTGTTGCCCGAAAGCTGGAACAATCTGCCTCTTGCAGATGACGGCGGTGCGGCGAGGAAAGGAGAGAAAACAAAATGAGCTACATGACAGCCGGTAAGCTGCAAGCCTTTGAATCCCTCATGAAGGAGGTACCCGGCCACAACCACTATGACAGCGGATGCGACGGGATCTGCCCGGAATGTCGGTCGTGCTGCTTCCATCGTCCCTACTGGAAATATCAAACCTGTGTCTTCGAGGAATGTCCCTATTCCCCGGTAAAGCTGTCAACGCTGCGCTGTCAGCCGGTGATAGCAAGGGAGGGATAACCACATGGCAGTCTATCGCGTCAACAAAAACCGTGGCTACACGGTCATGGCAAATTACCATCTCAGGGATAAAACCCTGTCCCTCAAGGCCGTGGGGCTACTCTCCAAAATGCTGTCCTTCAACGATGGCTGGCAGTTCTCAACGAAAGGTCTTTCGGCGATCTGCAAGGAAGGCCCCGATGCTGTTCTGGCAGCTCTCAGGGAGCTTGAGGACGCAGGGTATCTCGTCCGTCATCAGTCACGGGATGAAAAAGGTCGGATGAGCAGCATGGTTTTCGAGATATACGAGAAGCCGCAGACGGGTTTGCCGGACACGGAAAAACCGCATACGGAAAAGCCGGACACGGATAATCCGTTCACGGGAAAACCGTGTACGGAAAATCCCGCACAATTAAATACTAATCAAGTAATTACCAACGAAAGAAATAACTCTCTGAGAAACTATCAATCTATCAATCTTGATGGGATGGACAGGATGGATGAACGGGAGCAATACAGGGAATTGATCCGGGATAACCTTGAGATCGACATCCGCTCTCAGGACAGGCACTATGACCTTGACCGTGTAAACGAAATTGTCGAGATTATGCTGGATGCTGTCTGCTCCACAAGCCCCACCATCCGTATCAACGGCGAGGATATGCCGCAGCCGGTGGTCAAGTCACGCCTTCTCAAGCTGGACAGCGGCCACATCGACTATGTGCTCCAAGCGATGAACGATTGCCCTTCCGACATTCGGAACATCCGGGCATATCTGCTCACCGCGTTGTATAACGCTTCACTGACCATAGACAACTACTATTCAGCCCGCGTGAACTACGATTTTCACGGAAAAGGCTGATGAGTAAGCATTCTCAATCAACTTCAAGGGGGTGAGATGAAAACATGAACCACATTTTACACGGTGTCCCGCCTTAGTGACGGGATTGCCCCGCAAAACTCAGAAAGGAGGTCCCCATGCAGGATGAAGTAAATACCAAAGTCGTTGCGATTGCCATTAAGGGCGGCAAAATCACTGCGGAGGTGCTGAAAAAGGCGCTCGCCAAATTCATTGAGGAAATTGAAAAGGCAGAGAAGCAAGCCTCTCAGCCCAAGACCTATCGGGGCAAGCAGTCCATCAAGCACCTTGTCAAGCAAAACGCCGCAATCAGCAACATTGAAGTGACCGACGGAAATATCAAGTCTTTCGAGCACACAGCGAACAAGTACGGGATCGACTACGCGCTCAAGAAAGACACCTCTGAGCAGCCGCCGCGCTATCTCGTCTTTTTCAAAGGGCGGGATGTGGATGTGATGACTCAGGCGTTCAAGGAGTTTTCCGCCAAGACGGTCAAGCAGAAAGAAAAACAATCCCTCAAGCAGAAGCTCTCCCGCAGCAGGGAGCAGTCCAAAGCCCAGCACAAGGAGAAGGTCAAGGTCAAGACGAAGGATCGGGGCGTTGAGCTATGAAGAAAAAACTCGACATCAAAAAGCTCGTCCTTCTCAATCTCCCGTATGTGTTCGCCTTCTACTTTGTGGATAAGCTGGCGGCGGTCTTCCGGCTGGCTCCCGGTACGGAGTTTATTGACAAGCTCACCGGCGGCTTTGCCAATTTCGGCGCAGCGTTTGCCAATCCGCTCCCCAGCTTCCACCCGGTAGACCTTCTCATTGGTGTGGCAGGAGGCGCATTGCTCAAGCTGGCCGTCTACATCAAAGGCAAAAACCGCAAGAAATTCCGCCAAGGGGAGGAATACGGGTCAGCCCGTTGGGGGCGACCGGAAGACATCCGGCCTTACATGGATGACGACTTCTCCAACAATGTCATCCTCACCCAGACCGAGGGGCTGACGATGAACAGCCGACCGAAGCAGCCGAAGTACGCGAGGAATAAGAACATCCTTGTGATCGGCGGTTCCGGCTCGGGTAAGACCCGCTTCTTCGTGAAGCCCAACCTGATGCAGATGCACAGCTCCTATGTGGTCACTGATCCCAAGGGTACAGTGCTGGTCGAATGTGGAAAGATGCTTGAGAAAAACGGCTATATCATCAAGTCGCTGAATACGATAAATTTTCGTAAATCCATGCACTACAACCCGTTCGCCTACATCCGCAGCGAAAAGGACATCCTCAAACTGGTCAATACGATCATCGTCAACACGAAGGGAGATGGCGATAAGTCCGGGGAGGATTTCTGGGTCAGTGCGACACGTTCGCAGGCGGTAAAAAGTCTGCGCACAGTGTTGGTTTATTAAATAATAACCAGTCTGTGAACTGGTAATCCGATAGGTGGAATGATGGGGTAACGCCCTGAAACGTCTATCCTTGACGGACTTGCGTCAGCTGTAATGGCTGGGGTGAGAAGCTCCGTGACAACGACCGAGAGTAGTCGTAGGAATCTGCCAAAAGATTCTCGAAAACGCCCCAGAGGTGGGGTGCGCTACCTATAGGTCTAGGATCTATAAAATATCTATGGTTAGAATGTTTACTTTGGCGAGTAAACTGACGAAAACTGCGAATGTACGGTTCTAAAAGAAGACCATATAGAAATGTATGGGTGCGTTAAAGCGCAGTCAGTGTGGTTCAGTAGAAATTGACCCTACGAACGACCATGTTGTGTTACAGGCACATCCAAGCTGACAGGACTATAGCAGAGACCTAAGGATATATGTACAGATAGGATTATCGGAACGTGGAAAGGCATCAGATTCCATTATGGGATAGCCTGACGAAGAAAATAAGCAGGTGAACTGGTGCTGAAAAGCCGTGATCGAACTTATGATGAGTTCTGCGAAAAAGAGGAACTCGGAGGAATGGTCACAAGTCGGTTGAAATAAACAGGCATTATTCAGTCTTATGATAAGGATTACGAGTAAGACCAAAAGGGTCACTTTCGAGAGGAGGTGATGCCTTATGCCAAAGAAAAGTAAAACATTATGTGTAGATGACCTGCGTCATGCGGAGTACTATGGAATGCAAGATACTTTTGATGAACTATATCAAAAAAGTCAGAACGGTGAAGTATTTGAGAATCTTATGGATTTGATACTGAGCAGGGATAACATTTTACTTGCGTACCGAAACATCAAAGCGAACAAAGGCAGCTACACGGCAGGAACAGATAAAAAGAACATCACAGATATTGGGAGTCAAACTCCTGATGATGTGGTAAAAAGAGTGAGATTTATTGTTACGGGAAGCGAACACGGCTACAGACCAAAGCCTGTAAGACGGAAAGATATCCCGAAACCAAACGGAAAAACACGTCCGCTGGGAATCCCATGCATATGGGATAGGTTGATACAGCAATGTATCAAGCAGATCATGGAACCAATCTGCGAAGCAAAGTTCAGCAATAATAGTTATGGATTTCGTCCGAATAGATCCGTTGAACATGCCATTAACAGAACCTACACCATGCTTCAAATGATGAACCTTCATTATGTTATTGAGTTTGATATTAAAGGATTTTTCGATAACGTAAATCATAGCAAGTTAATCAGACAGATATGGTCGCTGGGTATCCATGATAAAACGCTGATTTTTATTATCAAGCGAATACTAACAGCTCCAATTAAAATGCCCGATAATACAACGGTACTGCCCAACAAGGGTACACCACAGGGAGGAATTATCTCACCACTACTGGCAAACATCGTTCTAAATGAATTGGATTGGTGGATAGCTAGTCAATGGGAGGAAAATCCGATTGCTATAAGCAGAGGGCGAGAAAGAATAATCGGAAAAACTAAGGTTTTTGATAAAAGCCATGGTTATAGGATTATGAAAAACACAGAAATGAAAGAAATGCATATCATTCGGTATGCGGATGATTTTAGGATTTTCTGTAGAACGAAAGAGGACGCAGTCAGGACAAAAGAAGCGGTTACGGCGTGGATTGAAGAGAGGTTGAAATTAGAGGTGTCCCCTGAGAAAACAAGGATTGTGAACACCAGAAAACGGTGGTCAGAGTTTCTTGGATTCAAAATAAGGGTAAGGTTGAAGCATCATAAATATGTGGTGCAGTCGGCAATCTGTGACAAAAAGGTTGAAATTGAAAGAGCAAAGCTAGTGGAACAAGCGAAAAACATCGCAAAACCCCGAGAGAAAAAAAGTTGTTTATCAGAAATTCAGCTATATAACTCTATGGTGTTAGGCATACAGAATTACTATCAGCTTGCCACCTGTATCAGTATTGATTGCAGAGAATTCCATAGGCGAGTAATGACAGTTTTGACGAACAGGTTAAATACAGAAACAGGAAGTATGCTAAAACGTGAGGGTGGAACTATCACCCAAGCAGAAAAGGAAAGATTCGGACAGTCAAAAATGATTCGATATGTTTCAGGAATTGACCAGATGATCTATCCGATTGCATTCATCAAAAATAAAATACCGATGGCGAAGCGATCAATCGTTTGTAGTTATACAAAAGAAGGTCGTGCTCCGATTCATACAGAACTTAACCTTAATCAGTATGTTCTGAAAGGACTGAGAGAAAAAATATCCGTTGGTCATAGCACAGAATACCATGACAGTAAAATATCCTTATTTTCTGCTCAAAAGGGAAAATGTGCAATCAGTGGAGAAGAATTCGCAGATGCGGAACATGTAGCTGTATGGCTCAAAGTACCAGGATCACTTGGTGGATTTGAAAGATATAAAAACATGGTTCTGATTCACAAAAAATATCTGATTCTGTTACAAGAACTGCCCCAAGCAGTAATAAAAGACCTGATAAAAATACTCAATATCACAAAAAAGATGCTCGTGAAAATCAATAATCTGCGAGAGCAGGCGAACCTGTCAGCAATAATATAAAACTTAAATTTGGTGACTGATTAAATGTCTCGTGAAGACAATCGATGGAGCGCCGGATGCGGTGAAAGTCGCATGTCCGGTGTGAAGTGGGGGAAAAGGTGGAGATAATATCAAAACCTTACCTATCACTATAGGCAGAAAAGCTCTACTATACCGCACTCATCGGCTATATCTGGTACGAAGCGCCGGAACACGAGAAAAACTTCACTACCTTGCTCGAATTGATCAACGCTTCGGAGGCCAGAGAGGATGACGAGACTTTCAAAAATCCCGTTGACCTCATGTTCGATGAGCTGGAAGAGCGCGACCCTGACCACTTCGCGGTCAAGCAATACCGTAAATATAAGTTAGCCGCTGGTGTTGTATGCTCTAAAAGACTTCTTAATCAAGCGGTTGGGAAGTCTCTTAGAACACACAACCTAAAACCGAAGAAAGGAGCGCAAGTTATGAGAAAAAATGAGAAAATCACAGCTCTGTACGAACGACTGAGCCGTGATGACTTTGGCAAAGATGATGACCAACAGCGTGAGAGCAATTCCATTTCCAATCAAAAGGCTATGTTGGAGGAGTTCGCCGCACGGCAGGGGTTTACGAACATTGTCCATTTCACGGACGATGGCATTAGTGGTACTTGCTTTGACCGTCCCGGATTTTTGGCAATGATGAAAGAAGTGGAAGCCGGGAATGTGGAGTACCTGTGTATCAAGGACATGAGCCGCATGGGTCGTGACTATCTGAAAGTCGGTCAGATTATGGAAATCCTGCGTCAGCGTGGCGTTCGCCTTATCGCCATCAATGACGGCGTGGACAGTGCCAGAGGGGACGATGATTTTACCCCTTTCCGCAACATTATGAACGAGTATTACGCCAGAGACACCAGCCGTAAAATCCGTTCCACTTTCCAGTCCAAAGGCAAGTCCGGCAAGCACCTCACAGGCACGGTCATTTACGGCTATCTCTGGAACGAAGCCAGAGACCAATGGTTGGTTGACCCCGAAGCCGCAGAGGTGGTCAAGCGCATCTTTGCCATGACGATTGAGGGCTACGGTCCGTATCAGATCGCCAGCAAGCTGAAAGAAGAAAAAGTCCTCATTCCGTCCGCTTACCTTGCCCAGCACGGCGAGGGCGTGAACAAAAACAAGACTTTCAAAGATGTGTACGGCTGGGGTTCTTCCACCATCTGCAACATTCTTGAAAAGCGTGAATATCTGGGACACACCATCAACTTCAAGACCCGAAAGCACTTCAAGGACAAGAAAAGCCATTATGTCCCGGAGGACGAATGGACAATTTTCGAGAATACCCATGAGCCTATCATTGACCAGCAGACCTTTGACCTTGTGCAGAAAATCCGTGGGAATGTCAGACGCTACCCGGACGGCTGGGGCGAAGCAGCTCCCCTCACAGGCTTGCTTTATTGTGCCGATTGCGGCGGCAAGATGTATGTCCACCGCACCAACAACGGCAAGCGTATTTCTCAATATACCTGTTCCCAATACAGCAAAGTCCCAGTTGGAAAGCTCTGCACGACACAGCACCGTATCAATGAAGATGTGGTACTGTCCCTTGTCTCTGAAATGCTGAAAGCCATTGCCGAGTATGCGAAGCATGACCGAGCCGAGTTTGTCCGTGTGGTGCAGGAAGCGCAGTCCAGCCAGCAGACCACAGAGGTCAGGAAACAGCGGACACGCCTTGCCACCGCAAAGCAGAGAGTTTCCGAGCTGGAAGTCCTGCTCTGCAAAATCTATGAGGACAACATTTTAGGAAAGCTGTCCGACAGCAGATACGCCACTCTGGACGCTCAATACGAAAAGGAACAGTCCGAGCTTACCGCTGAAATCTCTGTTCTGGAAAAGGCTGTCAAGAGCTATGAGAAGCACGAAAAGGACGCTGACCGTTTTATCGCTCTGATTGACAAGTATGAGAACTTCGACAAGCTGACCATTGCCATGCTCAACGAGTTTATCGAGAAAATTCTTGTGCATGAGCGTGACCGCAAAGGCAGTATACAGACCACACAGGAGGTCGAGATTTACTTCAATTTTGTTGGGCGATTCGTTCCCCCGGCGTTTGGAGAAGCGGAGCTTACCCCGGAGGAATTAGAGGAAATCCGCAAGCGTGAGGAACGCAAGGACAGGCTTCATCAGAACTACTTGAAGCGGAAAGCCAGCGGAGCGCAGAAGCGATACGAGGACAAAATCAAGGAGCGGAAAAAGGCAGAAATCGAAGCCAAGAAAGCCGCTATCCGTGCGGAGGACATTGCAAAGGGCGTGTTCGTTCCCGTTTGCAATCTCCCCGCGCGAGAGCCGAAGAAAGGAGTACAGACCGTATGAGAAGAATCATCGACAACAGCCGCAACCCCCGAAAAGAAGCGACCCCATATCGGGCATTACGGGCATCTGTGCAAAGTCTACCTTGAGGGCTACCGCCCCGACCTCTACGCCGCACTTATCGCCAGCGAACAGCTCTATGAGCATTGCGCGAAAATCGAGCAAGCCGCCAGAAGCCGCCTTGACCTCATCATTCCGCACTTGCCAAAAGCGCGGGCGCGACGGAAGCACTCAAAGCCCAAGACCCTATGAAATGGGTGGGCTTGATGAACTCCTGCAAGGCGCAGGCGGAGGAAATCGTGAAGTTTGAGCTGATTTATGATTGACGGTCAAGAGCCGGAGAAAACGCATATCTGGCGCTGGGAACGCTTCGGACGAGGAATGTGTCGCCGGAGCGTTTTCTATCGAAAAAGAGTCGTTTTTCTGAAGTCAAGAGACAGAGAAAACATCTGAAAAGTGCAAATGCTTCAAGTAGTACCGTAAAAAAATTTACAATGATAGGGTTGAACGGCACGAAGTGAACTGATATAATAATCATGAGTAAGTTTGCCCTGCTCATAAATCAGAGGAAGGAGAGGTGCAACGATGAATCCTGTATTGAAATACCGCGGCGGGAAGTCCCGTGAAATTCCGCGTTTTTTACAGTATATACCCGATGACTTCAATCGCTATATTGAGCCGTTTTTCGGCGGTGGTGCAGTCTACTTTTATCTTGAACCTGAAAATGCAATTATTAACGATGTCAATACTCGTTTAATGACATTCTACCGTCAGTTGCGTGACGATTACCCAGAGATGAGAGCGCAACTTGATGAGCTGCAACGGCAGTATGAAGAAAATCAAGCAAAATATAAACGAATGAAAGCCCAAAGTCCAGAGGAACGCGTTCCCAATGACAACGAGGCTTTATACTATCGAATTAGAGAGCTTTTCAATCATCCTGATGATAGTTACCTTGATGGGGTGCTATACTTCTTCATCAACAAAACAGCATACTCTGGTATGATTAGATACAACAATAGTGGCGAGTACAATGTGCCATTTGGTCGCTACCCAAATTTGAACACCCGATTGGTTACACCGCAGCATAGTGAGTTACTGCGTGGTGCTGAGTTATACAATGTTGATTATAGTCAGATATTTGCAATGGCACAAGAGGATGATTTTATTTTCTTAGATCCTCCCTATGATTGTGTTTTCAACGATTATGGCAACATTGACATGATGAACGGGTTTGACGAAACGCAACATCGGCGATTGGCAAATGATTTCCGCAATCTTCCTTGCCGATCACTGATGGTGATCGGGAAAACCCCACTCACAGAGGAACTCTATGGGGAATACATCTTCGATGAGTATTACAAAAATTACGCCGTAAACATCAAAAACCGTTTTAACAATGACAAAATGCACATTGTTGTAAAAAATTATTAGGAGCGCAAAATGGGAGTAATCAAAAGCAGTCGTACATTGTTTTTTACTACCTCGCCCAGGTCACCCAAAAAGCTAATTCCCGAAATTGCTTTGTTGGTGGATAATTTCTCTGGACAAACATGGAGCGGCAACGAGCAGGTACAAGAAGAATTTGCTCGTGCGCTTGCTACTGCAACTACATTTGAAGGAGATACCTCTAAGAAGTACTCTGCCTTTAGCGCACGAGATCGTATTACTCGCTCTCCGCAAGGCTTGGGCTTTGTTGATTTATCTCCAACAATTCAGTTGACTGATGCGGGGAGTGCATTTCTTCATGGTAACAGACCGCATGAAATCTTTTTACGGCAACTCTTGAAGTTCCAGTTGCCTTCTCCGTATCACAAAGAAGGAAGAAAAATCAGGGGAACATTCTGGGGACGTCCCTACTTAGAAATCATTCGCTTAATCCGTGATTTAGACCATCTGACACCAGATGAATTCAGAATCTTTGCGTTGCAACTGACAGACTATCGAAACTACGAGACAGTCAAGCAGCAAATTATTGCTTTCCGCGAAGAAAAGGAACGTCATAAAGGGCAATATAAAAGGTTTGTTGATGATGTAATAAACCGAGAAATATCCAAAATTTATGCTGCCGAGATTGAATCTGGTGACATATCAACCAGAGAATCAAAGACCAGCGATGTGAAATCGTTCATCAAAAAAGAAAAAAGCAACATGCGGGACTATGCGGATGCGTGCTTCCGTTATTTTCGTTTCACTGAAATGTTCGTCTCCGATGGTAGGTCAATCCAGATTGCTCCAGATAAGATTCCGGAAATTGATTATATTCTGGAAACTGTTCCGAGAGAACCTACACATATTGATGATGTAACCGCATTCAAAAGTTATTTGTTCGATTCTGCACAGCCTCGTTTGTATACAGATGATCGCAGCAATTTGGAAGACACGTTGATGCGTTATTTTTCTTATAGCAAAAGGGAACTGGTTGGAAAGACAATCGAAGAACTGAAAGATTTACGTGACAGTGCGGTTCAAGCAAAACGTGCAGCAATTATCCAGAAACAAACAGAGGAACTAAAGTCGTATGCACTGTATCAGGAAGTCATTGATACATACAATGAAATCCTGTCTGATGATGTATACGATGCACCCCTGTTCCTCGAATGGAATACATGGCGAGCCATGACTATGCTGGATGGAGGAACGATTAAAGGCAATTTCAAAATTGATGATTCGGGTCGTCCAACATCAACAGCGCAGGGCAATATGCCAGATATTGAATGTGATTATGACACTTTTGCTCTGTCAGTGGAAGTTACTTTGCAGCGTGGACAGCGCCAATATGAATCTGAAGGAGAACCAGTTACCAGGCATTATGCGCAGTTGCAAAAGGCAACAAAGAAAACAACCTATTGCCTGTTTATCGCTCCCTCCATTAACCGGGCAACATGGGCACATTTCTTTGGGCTAAATCAAATTAGAAATATTGCCGCATACGGAGGAAAGCCTAAAATCATTCCGTTGGAACTCGATTCGTTTATGAGATTGATTGAGAATTCCTATGCAAGCAACGGCATACCTCAACCGCAGGACGTTCAGACATTTTTGCAAACAGCTATCGATGAAATTGAGAACTCTGCTGATGAAATTGATTGGAGCAACAGAATTGCTGCTTATGTTGACAAATGGTTGGTCGCTTGAATAAAACCCCTTTAGGAACTAAAGGGCGCACTTCTATACTCTCCTAACGGGAGTATCGTGCG
>ERZ506979.427-NODE-427-length-27932-cov-3.786670_pt1 | contig 27932 bp, 18 predicted proteins | sample MGYA00512887_ERZ506979 | MGnify/ENA metagenome assembly ERZ506979 | reverse complement strand
GCTACGGAATCTACGGTAACTGCGGGTAGTATGCGAAAGATGCTCGATAAAACTGGGCATGGAATTCCTCTCGATTTAAAAATGACAATTTTCATTACGCTTCTTCAAGTTCCGGCTCATCGGGCGAAGAGGCTTGTTCCCCCTTGCCCGACCGCAGATCTTCGTCGAAGTTGTTTTTCCTTACGGCACTGGGGCGAAGCGCATCACGCTGCGCCTTGTGCTCGGCAGCTTCACGCCCCAACTCCGCACGAACGCGCTGACGGTTGAAGTTGTTGTCGGGAAGCTTTTCCTTCTTTTCCCTTTTAGGACGAAAGGTCTTGGTGGTCTGGATAAGGATTGCACCAATAAGGAAGGGCATCCAGAACACGATGCCGCGGTAGACCAAGCCAATTGCCATACCAGCAGTTGCCGAAGCGCCAAAAGCAGTAAAGGCAACAGTGACTGCCGCCTCAACAACACCAACGCCCTGCGGCGTAAACGAAACCATAGCAAACAGGGTTGCAACCACATAGCCGCACACCAACGACTCGGGAACAGCAACACCAAACGCATAGCCAACCAAACAAAACGCAGAAAGCTCGCAGCAGCTTGCAATAAGAGAGCAACCCCATGCCTTCAATGTGGTTTTAGGATTCTGCACGATGAGCTTCGCCGCACTGGAAAACGACCCCACCGTTTTTTCCACCCAAGGAGCCATCGGGTCTTTGTGGAAACGAACCAAGACCTTGTTGATGAAACGGGCAATGGGGATAAGGATCCGAACAACCAGATCGGGGTTCTTATGACCCAAAACCATGACAGAGATCATGGCTCCCACCAAAACGATTACCACCAAACCGAACAACAGCCAGATGGGAGATAACCCTACGGTTAACGCAAGGATGGAAAACCCGATAATCATAATGGTGGCAAAAGCGGAATCTACCGTAATCTGCATAAGCAATGCTGCAGAAGTTGCCTTACCTGGTTCGATGCCGCGCCTTCGAGCATCGTCGACCACCAAGGTGGTACCAGCAAGGTTCAGGGAAGGAACCACCGTGTTAAGGAAGAACGTGCCAAATACCAGAGGCAACGTATGCTTTGGATGCATGGTTTCATTCACTGCTTGGAAAGAAAAACTGTACGCAAAACTCTGAGAAATGTATTTACAAAGCTGCGTAAGAATAGCAATGACCAGGGGAATCATAGCACCCTGCGCCATAGTGGCCGCCAGTTCATTGATCTGATCGCCACGGAGGAAGACGAAGGCCAGCACGACGATGATGACCAAGCCGCCCATAAGATTTCGAATATTGAACTTCACTGCTGGGAGGACCTTTTTTCTGTGTGTCAGTAGGAAGATAGTTTTTGAGTATATCAGACACCAAACCCGATACCCCAACTGTCATAAAACGAACGGGCAAGGCAGCTCAAATGCTCTTGCCGCAAACAAAAGAAACGCCCCAAAGGGCGTTTCTAATTCAATTCTACTTTGCCGAAACGACACTTACCTAGTGGCGGAAGTGGCGATGACCGGTGAACACCATGGCAATGCCGTGCTCATCGCAAGCCTCGATAACCTCTTCGTCACGGATGGAACCGCCGGGTTGGATAATGGCCTTGACACCATAGCCTGCCAACGTATCAACGTTATCGCGGAACGGGAAGAACGCATCGGATGCGCATACCAGGCCTTCTGCGGGAACACCCATGCGTTCGCACGCCTCATGCGCACGTTCGCAAGCGAGCTTCGCAGAGTCAACACGGTTAGGCTGACCAGGGCCCATGCCAATCCCAGCATGATCCTTCGAAACCAAAATCGCATTAGACTTAACGCCCTTGCAAACCTTCCAGGCAAAGAGCATTTCATGCAATTCGTCTTCAGTGGGCTTCTTCTTAGTAGGCACCGTGAACTCTGCAGGATCCTCATCCACGCGATCTACCTGCTGACAAAGCATACCGCCATCAACAGAACGGAATTCAATAGCCGCAGGAGCATCTACCCCACCAGTCTCCAAAACGCGCAGGTTCTTCTTCTGCTGAAGCAGCTCAAGAGCAGCTGACTCATACGAAGGAGCAATGAGTACCTCTACGAACTGCTTGTTCTCATTGATATGCTCAACCAATTCGAGGGTGACCTCGGCATTAACAGCGATGATACCGCCAAAAGCGCTCTTCGGGTCACAAGCAAACGCCTTGTCGTAAGCCGTAGCAACATCGGCTGCAGTTGCGGAACCGCAGGGATTCTGATGCTTCAGGATCACAACAGCGGGCTCGTCAAACTCACGAGCGAGCGTCCAACATGCATCGGTGTCGAGGATGTTGTTGTAAGAGAGTTCTTTGCCATTGAGCTGCTTAGCGTTAACCAGAGAATGCGGCGTAGCAAACTCAGGAACGCGGTAGAACGCAGCGCTCTGGTGTGGGTTCTCGCCATAGCGAAGACCCTGCTGCTTAACGAGGTCAACAGAAAGAGTCTCAGGGAACAGCTCGTTTACCTCGCCCAACTGGTTGCCGAGCCATGCAGCGATAGCGCCGTCGTAAGCGTTGGTAGTCTGGAACACGCGAAGAGCAAGCTGGGTACGCGTTGCGAGTGTGGTTGCGCCATCGTTTGCACGCATTTCGGCAAGAATGCTTCCATAGCTTGCAGGATCGGTAACAACGGCAACACTTGCAAAATTCTTTGCAGCAGAACGCAACATAGAAGGGCCACCGATGTCGATGTTTTCAATACAGGTACCGAAATCGGCTCCGGACTCTACCGTTTTCTCGAATGCGTAAAGGTTTACCACCACCATGTCGATCATCTCGATGCCGTGCTCAGCAGCCTGAGCCATATGCTCGGGGTTGTCGCGCTTAGCAAGAAGACCGCCATGAACTGCCGGGTGAAGCGTCTTCACGCGACCATCCATCATCTCTGGGAATTGGGTTACCTCATCGATGGGGGTAACGGGAATGCCCGCCTCTGCAATAACGCGAGCCGTGCCACCCGTAGAGATGATCTGCGCACCGAACTCTTCGGACAGAGCACGAGCGAATTCCACTACACCCGTCTTGTCCGTTACCGACATAAGAACACGCTTTACCTTAGGATCTGCCACCTGGTACCGCCTTTCCGAATTGTCTGGCTATTGATATTCGTTACGTTCAGCATAGCAGCGCCAGCCAAACGCAAACCTTCGAAAGTGAAAATGCCCGCCCAGCGGGCAGTACTGTTAGTTAGCTTGAAATGTGCACCTTACGCGTTTCAGGGCAAACATCTACCCGCCCTTCGGCAAGAAGCTGGATCACGTGAGGATACAGCTCATGCTCAGCCGAATGAATACGCTCTTCAAGAGCCTCGATGGGTTCACCTTCACGAACCTCAACAGGCTGCTGAGCGATAATGGGGCCCTTATCGTAATCGGCATTAGCGAAATGAACCGTAACGCCAGTTACCTTCACGCCAAAATTGTATGCATCCTCAATGGCATGCGCGCCTTTGAAAGAAGGAAGCAGAGCGGGATGAAGGTTCACTACCCTATCAGGGAAAGCGTCGAGGATTTCTGCGGTAACCATACGCATGTAACCGGCCATAACCACGTATTCGGCACCAGCTTCCTTCAGGGCATCAGCAATACGCTGGTTAGCCGCCGAAGTGTCGGCATAGGCCTCACGGTTCATCACCAAGACGGGAATTCCTGCCTTTTTGGCACGTTCAATGCCAAAGGCGTCAGGACGCGAAGAAACAACCAAGCTTATTTTCGCACTGAGCGTGCCTTCTTCGATATGGTCGATGAGCGATTGGAGGTTAGAGCCGCTACCGCTGATCAAAACGCCGATGTTCAACGGTTCTTGCACTTGAGCAATCATGCCCTTCCTTTCGTTGCTAGGCAAGGCGTCGAAAAGACACCTTCATTTGTCGCTACCGCAATGAACGTACCAATCGATGCCCCGAAGTTGGAAAAGAACCCTTCGACGTGCATCGACCGGCATCAACATAAAGCGCGATTGGTCGCTTGAGCCAATCGCGCATAATGATTACCTACTCTTCAGCAGACGGATTGTCGGCAAAGAGCTTTTCCTGATCAACATAGGCAACCTCGCCCGAGCCAGGAATGATACGGCCTACAACGGTAGGTGTTTCACCCTCGGCTTCCAGGATGTCCATAACCTGATCAACCTTGGAAGGATCAACAACGAGAACCATGCCCAAGCCCATATTGAAGGTCTTCAGGGCTTCGTGCTCATCGAGATGAGCCGCACGGCACACGAACGGGATAACCGGCGGCATGCTCCAGGTTCCCACATGAAGCTCTGCGTCCATGTTTTCGGGAAGCGCACGATTCAGGTTCTCAGTAATGCCGCCACCCGTAATGTGGGCAAGGGAACGAACGGCGCCAGGGAGCTGGCGCAGAACGGAGCGAACAGGCTTCACGTAGATGCGAGTGGGCTCGAGCAGCGCGTCGAGCACGCTCTGGCCGCCCAGAGACTCCTGAGGCATACGCAGCTCATAGAGCGTCTTACCGTCGGTAACCACCTTGCGAACCAAAGAATAGCCGTTGGAGTGAATGCCGGAGGAAGCCAGGCCGATAAGCACGTCGCCCTCCTGGACCTTAGCAGGATCGAGCATTTCAGGACGATCTACCACGCCTACGCAAAAACCGGAAAGGTCATACTCGTTGGGATCCATTACGCCAGGATGCTCAGCCATTTCGCCACCGATAAGAGCAGCGCCCGACATCTGGCAGCCATCAGCAATGCCGGAAACGATTTCGGCAACCGCTTCGCTCTTAAGTTTTCCGATGGCAATGTAATCGAGGAAGAACAGGGGTTCAGCGCCTGTTGCAAGAATGTCGTTCACGCACATGGCAACCAGGTCGATGCCCACGGTGTCATGCTTGCCAGCGAGCTTAGCCAGCTGAATCTTAGTGCCAACGCCGTCGGTACCGGAAACCAAAATCGGATCTGCCATGTTCTTCGCCACGTTGATGGAGAACAAGCCGCCGAAACCGCCGATATCGCCGCGAACCTCATCGCGGTACGTGCGATGAACCGCATCCTTGATGGCGTCTACTGCACGGGCGCCCTCTGCCGTATCAACTCCCGCTTCGGCATAGGTGGTAGCGCCCTGAGCCGTCCAGCTGGGCCACTTGGTTTCATCGTTATCCATCGCGTTGACCTTAATGCGATCAGTCATAGCATCTCCTGGAACTCAAATCCCCTGTTCGGGGGCTTACAAACAACGTATTGCCATAATTCGAGGCACTATGGCATGCCTTCGAGCTGGCCGCTAATCGAGCACTGCCTTCCCTTCGGGAAGAAAGCTCTTGGCCTTCATGGTATCAGGAATATCCACAGGGTATTCGCCGGTAAAGCAAGCGTCACAGAAACCAGGGTGTTCGCACTGAATTGCCTCGTGAAGGCCCTCAACTGAAATAAACGCAAGCGAATCACAGCCGATGAAATCGCACATTTCCTGATTGGTCATGTTTGCAGCGATAAGCTGATCCTGCGTGTCGGTATCAATACCGTAGAAGCAAGGCCAACGGGTTTCAGGCGAAACAATACGCAGGTGAACTTCCTTGGCACCTGCGCTTCGCAGCATGTCAACCAGCTTCTTAGAGGTGTTGCCGCGGACGATAGAGTCGTCGATAACCACCAAACGCTGGCCTGAAATTACAGACGGGAGCGGATTCAGCTTCAAGCGAATGCCAAGCTGGCGCATCTCATCGGTAGGTTGAATGAACGTACGGCCGACATAGCGATTTTTAACGATGCCGTTGCAATAAGGGATGCCGCTCTCCAAAGCGTAGCCCATAGCAGAAGGCAAACCAGAATCGGGAACGCCCACAACAAGGTCGGCATCGATCGGAGCCTCGCGCGCAAGGATACGTCCCATCTGACGGCGGGCAACGTATACGCTCTGTCCGTCCATCACGGAATCGGGACGAGCGAAATACACGTATTCGAAAATGCAGCTAGCGCGCTTCTTGGGCTCAACGCCCATCTCGGAGATCATGCTATCTTTGCCGAAGCGGATAATCTCGCCAGGGGCAACTTCACGCATAAGCTCCGCGCCCACAATATCAAGACCACAGGTTTCGGAAGAAACAACCCATCCACGATTGTTGGGCAACTTACCTACAACCAGAGGACGAATGCCGTTTGGATCGCGGAAAGCGTAAAGATGGTCGGGGCTTGCCAGCAGCATAGCGTAAGCGCCCTTGATCATTTTCATGGCCATACGAATACCCGCACGAAGGGAATTGGTGGTTTTAGTTACCTCGCCAATGATCTTCGCTGCTGCTTCCGAGTCGGTGCCCGCACGCAGATGAACACCGTAATCAATGATTTTCGCCTTGAGGTAATTGGTGTTCACCAACGTTCCGTTGTGGGCAAGCGCAATAAGCACTTCATCGATTGCCGAGATATGGGGCTGTGCCGCTTCCCACGAATCGACACCGCCGCTCGTGGAGTAGCGAACATGACCAATAGCCAAATCGCCCTTCAACGCAGAAAGGTCGCCTTCGGTAAATGCCTGGGTCACCAAGCCCAGATCCTTGGAAGCCATGATGGTGGCACCATCGCCAACGGCAATGCCGGCAGATTCCTGCCCACGGTGCTGCAACGCCTGCAAACCGAAGCAGGTCATGCGTGCTACATCTTCACCAGGTGCGTAAATGCCAAAAACACCGCACTCTTCTTCCATTCTGTCGGGGCGCTCTCCGGGAAACACCGACATGCTCATCTATGCAGCCTCCTCATATTTGCGATCCATGACCGCGTCCTGACTTGACGAAAGACCAGTTGTCCCCGAGGTGCTCGAGCTCAGGTAAGGGTCGTTTGCTGCCGTGGTTTCCACCACAGCGGCAAACAGCACCGCACGGCCGTCGTTTTGCGAATATTCGCAGGTAGAAAACAGCACTGACTGCTTGATATCGGTAGCGGTCAGCATGTCCCCCTTCTGGCTTACCACGCTGCGGTTAAGCTTGTCCTGCACGTATGCCTGGTAACTTGCGTCGTTGGCAAACGACGTCTGAACGATGGCGTCACTGCCTGTTGTTTTTACCAAAGCAAACGTTTTAAGGCGATAATTGCCCTGTGGGGTTAACACGTAGATATCGCGATGCGAATCAAAGGTATCCTGGTCCTCGAAATCGGCCAAAGAAGCAAACATCGAACCATCGTTCATATGGTGGCCGTATAACGCATTGTTCTGATCGGATAAATCGCTGGTATTGGATGCATCCAGGAAAATGGTACCTGCCGAAGCAAGCCACCCGGTAGATCCATCAAAAGCTTTATGCAAGTATTCCTGATTATCAGACCCTTGAACCACAGGATAATTGATGGGCGTTCCAGGTACGTACACCCACGCTACGATGTCGGGGTTGATGGCACGTAAGCCGTCCCAATCAACTTTCAGGTCGGAAAGAGCAAGATTGGAATTGTCGTCCACCTCTGCATATTCTTCCAGGCCACTGTAAGCGTTTTGCTGCGCCCAGTACTGATAGCCGATAGCGCCCAAGGCAGCTAAAGCGCCCACGAACACTACAATGGAAACAATAAACACCACACGCCATATGCCGCCCTTTTTGCTTTGGCTTGCGCGCGCAGCTGAACCGTAGGAATCACGGCTGTACTGGGAAATGCTCTGGCTGGAAGGAACCTGTTGGGAACGATACGTAGCAGGCAGGGTGCTCTGAGAGCGTTGCGGAGTAGCATGGGACCCCCGCGATGGACCGCGTCTGTTTGCGCCTTTTGGCATGAACCACCTTCACACATTTGGTTCTGAAACGAACTGCCATCGCAGCATGCAACGCAGCGATGTAACTAAACTATAGTAACAAAAAGAAATCCCTCATACGAAGATTCGTAAGAGGGATTTCAAACGTTCTGCCAACAGGCAGAAAAAGCAAGTGAGCGGGTTAACGATCAGCCCGCAGAAGCAACCCACAACGCGCCGCGCTCGCCCGCTCCGTCAACTCTTCGAGCAAGGCTGGGGCAGACCATTAATGCCAAAGCGGCATCCCGGCAGCAATCGCAGCTCTATACCGAGCTAGAACAGCCCCAACCGCTTTTCAATGGCCTCGTTGATGATACGCAGCGCCTTCACGCGGGCGTAATACTTATCGTCGCTTTCCAAGATTATCCAAGGTGCGTTGTGTGTAGAAGTAAGGCGGAACATGTCGTCTACCGCCGCACGATACTGGGGGTACTTGTCGCGGTTGCGCCAATCCTCTGCGGTAATCTTCCAGCGTTTCGCAGGATTGCTTTCACGCGCCTCAAAACGCTGAAGCTGCGTTTCTGGGGAAACGTCCACCCAAAACTTAAGCAGGATGGCACCCCAGTCAACCATGTCGCGCTCGAACTCGTTGATTTCCTCGTATGCACGGCTCCATTGGTCGGTGCTGGCAAAACCCTCAACGCGCTCAACCGACAGACGGCCTTACCAACTGCGATCATAAATACCTACATGTCCCGCCTTCGGCAAGCGCGTCCAATAGCGCCACAGATGAGGGTGCAGCAGTTCGGGCTTCGTAGGTGCCGGACTGGGGAAAATGGTGTACGAACGCGCATCCAACGCCTGCGCCACACGCTTGATGCTGCCACCTTTTCCAGCCGCATCCCAACCTTCATACATGATCATCATGGGTACGCGCCTAATGTACATTTCCAGCTCGATACGACGAAGACGTTCCTGTTCGGCTTTCAGCTGGAGCTTGTACTCGTCGTGAGTTAGAGCAAGCGAATGATCTACCTCATCAAGCGAAGGTATATGCGCACTAGGGATAAAGCGTGTCATCGTGGGCGCATGAGCGCTCATCGCTGCGGCCTCATGTTCTGCCTGCAAGCGCAGAAGCTGATTTTCCTCGTCGGAGCGTTCGCGCTCATCGTCTGCCACCGAACCAGCAACGGCAGCAGCAGAGTTTTCCTTTGCCTTCGCTTCCGCTTCCAAAGCGGCATTGTTCTTCGGCCTGGAGAGCTCGCGTTCCAAAGCGGTTACCAACGTTTGGGCAACGCTCAGGTTTACCCGGCGATGATCGGAGGCATCAAGCAGGATCCAGGGGGCAGCCTTGAAGTTAGAGCGCCTCAGCATCTCATCATAAACACGGTAAGACTGGCTATAGTGCTCGAGCTGTTCAAGATCGCTCTGGGTCACGCGCCACTTGGTTGCAGGATCGCTATACAAACCCACCAAACGCTCGCGCTGGGTCTGCTCGGAGATATGCAAGAAGAATTTGATTACCAGATAGCCATCGTTGCGCAGCTGTGTTTCGAAGTCTTCAATGGAGGGAAGCATGCGTGCCGTATGAGCCTCAACCGCAGCGCGTTCTTTCTTGGAAAGCTTCCCCTTCTTTGGGAGCATGTTGATCACATGCTGCGCCGCCACCGAATACCAACCGCGATCATAGAACGTCATACTCCCACGCTGACCAAGCGCTTTCCAAAACTGCTGCATAACAGGGAAATAGCCAGTGGAGCCGAACTCTTCGCTCAAAACGTTTTCGGCTTCTTCGCCTTCGAAATCTTCCGTAACGTATACCGAAGTGTCGCGCGCATCCAAGTGATACAGCAAATCTGAGATTCGACTGCCCTTCCCGGCGCCCTTCCATCCCTCAAACAGCACTACCACGCCAAGCTCCTGGCGTTTCGCTTCCTGCTGAAGCACGACCAACTTATTGATCAATTCTTTGAAGCGGACTTTATATTCCTTTTTGGACACCTTCTGAGAACCCAAACGAACCGTATCAAGCATCGCGAAACCCCCTCTATCCTATGCCACGCCAGTCCCCACTGCACCGCTACTTGCCCGCACGGCACGCAACGCGCCTGGCAAATGACAGAAATATGTTAAATAACACGTTATAGGCGATGCTACCCCACTTCCCGATGCGCGAATATAGTTAAATCAAATGATGTGTTCGAAAGCGCCAGATTTAACAACAAGGAGCTATGAAATGTCCCGCTACGGCATTATCGATTTAGGTTCAAACACCATCCGACTCTGCATTTACGAGGTGTCCTGCGCCGCGCATGAGCCCCTGCGGAAAAAGGATATCGACACCCTGCTGAACTACAAGGTGATGGCAGGCCTCGCTTCGCACGTCGAAAAAGGCGCTATGACCGAAGAAGGGGTAAAGCGCGCCATTAAAACCATCAACGCGCACCTGCGCCGCGCTTCGCACTTCAATTGCGATCGCATTGACATTTTCGCGACTGCCGTACTGCGAAACTGCTCCAATTCGCACAAGGCAACGGCAGCAATTGAAGAAGGCATTGGGCAGCGCATCTGCATCCTCTCCAACGAAGAAGAGGCGCATCTTGGCTATTTGGGTGCAAAGCTCGACCAAGACCTCGAAGCGGGCACCATGGTCGATATCGGCGGCGGTTCCACCGAGCTCACCAGCATCAAGGGTGGCTTCGATCTTGCGAAAACCAGCATTCCGCAGGGTTCGCTTTCGTCCTTCGCAAACTATGTAGCGGGGCTGATGCCCACTCAGAAGGAAGTCAACGCCATAGCGCAGGCTTTCCGCGAACTTGCAGAAAAGGAAGAAACCGACGTATACCACTGTACCCAGCTTTACGGCATCGGAGGCTCCATCCGATCTGCCGCAAAGCTCTATGGCGATCTGTGCAACAACGGCAACCGCTTCAATTACTTGCTGCCCGAACACATCGATGCCATCCTGAACCGCTACGCAGAAGACCCCAACGCCTTTGCCCATGAGGCTTTGCGCACCCTCCCCGACCGCATCCATACGCTTATTCCCGGCTGCGTCATCATCCGCGAAGCCTTCAAGCTGTGCGGTGGCGAGCGTCTAGACATCTGCAAGTACGGTGTGCGCGAGGGGTATTTGGCTGAACGCGTTCTAGTAAAACCCGTCAGTTTCGCCTAAAAGCACCATCATCACGGAGGAATGTCACAAGATATTGCGATTCGTTGCGCGATAAAAGGGCATCTTACCTGCGAAAAACCGCTATTAACGATTACAATAATTCCTAGATAATACTGGCGCATGAGCCATTAATCTGGGGAAAAGAATAGAGGGGAAATCATGGAAGCGAAACAGAATTCCAGTGTTGGTGTATCTGCTACCACGGAAACACATCCCAAACATAAGAGTCATCACGTTCTGCCCTATATGCAAAACCGTGAGCTTTCTTGGCTCGAATTCAACAAGCGTGTACTCGATCAAGGCGAAGACCATAATGTTCCCTTGCTCGAACGCCTCACCTTCGTGTCCATCTTCTGCAGCAACTTGCAGGAGTTCTTCATGGTACGCGTTGGCAGCCTTACCGATCTTTCTTTAGTAAACAAAGACCTGCGCGACAACAAAACGCAGATGACGCCCAACGAACAGCTCCAGGCAATCTATGAGCGCTGCCATGAGCTGTACCCGGAGGAAGAACGCATCTACAACAAGATCATGGGTCAATTGGCCGAATGCGGCATCCGCCAGCTTCAGCCCGAAGACCTTTCGCCCGAACAGGCGGAGTATCTTCGCAAGCACCTGAAAGAACGCGTTGTTCCCTACCTTTCGCCGCAGATCATCAATTCGCGCCACCCCTTCCCTCACCTGGAAAACGGTGCACTGTACGTTCTTGCGCGTCTGGTAAGCGACGAAGAGGGTGGCACAAAATCCAAAACAACTGAGAGCAAGGGCAAAAAGAAGGGCAAGAACATTGGCGCCGACGATGCTACGTTCGGCCTTATTCCGCTGCCCCATCAGGCAAAGCGCGTAATCAAGCTGCCTGGTGAAGGTACTCAGTACATCCTTCTGGAACACGCTATCAAAACCATCGTTGATGAAGTGTTCTCTATGTACACCACCAAGCGCGCAAGCGTTATCTGCGTAACACGCAACGCCGACATCGACCCGAACGACGGCACCGAAGAAGATCTTGATTACGACTACCGCGAGCACATGAAGCGCATGCTGAAGAAGCGCGCACGCCTGGCTCCCGTACGCTTGGAAACCGATACGCCCCTTTCCTCCGCTACGGAAAAGTTCCTTCTGAAACGTTTGGATCTGAAGCCCTGCCAGAGCTACGTTACCAGCGTCCCGCTCGATATGGGCTATGCCTGGGGTCTTTCCAGCATGATCGATTCTGAGCTAGCACGCGACATCACCAACGAACCGTTCACGCCGCAATGGCCAGCATGCTTCGACAAGAAGCGACCCATCATGGAACAGGTAGCCGAACGTGACGCTCTGCTTGCGTACCCTTATGAAAGCATGGATCCGTTTATCAGCCTGCTCCGCGAAGCAGCGAACGACCCTTCGGTGTTCTCGATCAAGATCACGCTGTACCGCCTTGCCAGCCAGTCCCATCTGGCAGAAGCCTTGGTAACTGCTGCAGAAAACGGCAAGGAAGTTACCGCGCTGTTCGAACTGCGCGCCCGCTTCGACGAGTCCAACAACATCGAGTGGTCCCAGCGCTTCGAGGCCGCCGGCTGCCACGTCATCTACGGCTTCCGCAACTTCAAGGTGCACTCGAAGATCTGCACCATCGCACGCCATACCGAAAACGGCATCCAGTACATTACCCAGCTGGGTACGGGCAACTACAACGAGAAAACCTCGAGGCTCTACACCGACTTCAGTTTCATCACCACCGACGAAGGAATCGGCAAGGATGCCGCAAAGTTCTTCCGCAACATGAGCTTGGAAAACGCTTCCGATGAATATCAGAAGCTTTCGGTTGCTCCGTTGCAAATCAAGCCGATGATTCTCCATAAGATCGATGAGCAGATCGCGCTTGCTAAAAGCGGCAAGCCCAACGGCCTGTCCTTCAAGACCAATTCCATCACCGACAAGGACATCATCGACAAGATTGCCGAAGCCTCCCAGGCTGGCGTTAAAACCACGTTGTTCGTACGCGGCATTTCGTGTCTGGTTCCCGGCGTTGAGGGTTACACCGAAAACGTTGAGGTTGTTTCCATCGTTGGTCGCTTGCTGGAGCATAGCCGCATCTACGGATTCGGTCCGCGCGATAATCGCGAGCTCTACCTTTCCAGCGCCGACCTTATGACGCGCAACATGGAAAAGCGCGTAGAAATCGCTTGGCCCATCTACGATCCCGAGCTGAAGGAACGCGTTAACGAGTATCTGGATATCTCGCTTTCCGACACCGCCAAACTGCGCATGTTGAAGAACGACCTGGAATACACCCCGCTCGAATTCTTCTGCAGTGAAAATGCTGACGGCAGCACCGAATCGTTTGATTCTCAGGCTTACCTTATTCAGAAGGCACGCGATGATTATCGCCACGCCAGCGAACTGCGCGAAGAAGAAGAGGCGCGTCGAGCTGAGCTTGCCCGAATCGAGCGCATGAAAGCAGCCGAGGAGGAGGAGCGCAAAGCTCGCGAAGAAGCCAAGGCAAAGGAAGCTGCTGAAGAAGCATGCAGGAAGGCCGCTGAGGAAGCTGCTGAGCTGAAGGCGAAGGCCGAGGCGGAGGCAAAGGCGAAGGCCGAGGCGGAGGCAAAGGCGAAGGCCGAAGCGGAAGCGGAGCTTGCTGCCCTGAAGAAAGCCCAGGAAGAAGCCGAGGCAGCCGCGCTGAAGGCAAAGGCCGAAGCGGAGGCAGAACTCGCCGCCTTGAAAAAGGCACAGCAAGAAGCTGAAGCTCAGCGAATTGCCGCCGAAAAGGCCGCAAAACAAGCCGAGATCAACATTCCTCGTGGCCTCGAGGAAATTGAGCCTGGTGTTGCAGGGCCCGCTACCAACACCGCCGAGGTGAATGCGCAAAAGGTCGATGCTAGGCCTATCGTGCTTTCCCCTTCCCTGGAAAGGAAAGTCGAAGAAGCAGCAGACAAGGCAGCTATCCAGCTGGTGCCGAAGAAGCCCAGCCTGTGGCAGCGCATTAAATTCCTGTTCACTGGCAGGCTCGACTAGCGGCAAAACCGAAGGACAGCCATAGAAAGATAAACCTCTTTCTATTTATCCGCCAAGACACAAAAGTCTCCTGATTCGCAATTGAATCAGGAGGCTTTGTTTTTAAGGCGTGCTAATCATGCTCAATTACCCTCAAGCAGCCGCGAAAGCCGCATGCCCCTTAGCATTCACGCACGCTTCCCATAAGGGGAGTGGACGATACTATTGGCTATTGCGCCTTCCGCGATGATTTTTCGCTCCTTGGGAACGCTTACGTTTTCCAGGCTTAGGCATTTGGCGAACGCCAGAAGAACGCACGCCAGGCCTAAACGCTGCTGGCACCTCTTCGGCCCTCCGCTCAGAATTGCGACGTTTGCCATTGCCGCCATTCGAACGCTTTCTATCGGAAGAGCGAACGGCATTCTTGCGCGAAGGCTTTGCCTGCTGCTTCTTGTCCTGGCTACGGCCTGCACCTTGATTGCGCTTGCCGCTACGACCGCGACCAGCAGAAGAGGAACGAGAAGGCCGTTCAGTGCCCTCGGAAGCTTCATCGGACCTATCCTGGCTTGCTTTGCTGCTTGCCTGAACCTGCTTCGATGCCGCCTTCTTTTCACGAGCCTTGCGACGTTTCTTCTTGGCCTTCTTTCCAGGCACCTTCGAAGCAGGGACTCGATCAGGGTCGATGAATACAGGGTTTTCGCCCAGTTCAAGGCCTTCGGTGTCGTAGAGATCCACCGTTTTGCCCATCAAGGCCTCGATGTCGTTGAACTCATCAAAGTCTTGCTCGGTAACAAACGTGAGCGACCAGCCAACATCGCCGCCGCGGCCCGTACGACCAATACGATGGATATAGTCGACAGGATCTTCAGGCACATCGAAGTTGACGACATAGTTCACATCGGCGATATCGATTCCTCGAGCCAGCACATCGGTTGCGACCAGAACATCAACCTCACCGGCGCTGAACGAGCGAAGAGCGCGCTCACGCTGGTTCTGTGTGCGATCGCCGTGAATAACCGCGCAGGTGATGTTAGCCTTCACCAAACGACGACGGCAAGCATCGGCACGATGCTTGGTGCGAGTAAAGACAATAACGCGCTCGGAACCCGCCTTTTTCAGCACTTGAGCCAAAAGCGCATTCTTCGCCTCTAGGGAAACAGGAAGTGCATACTGCTCTACGGTGTCCGCCGTTGAGGTTACCGGCGCAACCTCGATACGAGCAGGAGTTTTCACCAAATCGGTGATGGATCCAACCTTGCCCTCGTCGAGAGTTGCAGAGAACAACAACGTTTGGCGCTGTTCGGGAGTTGCACCCACAATGGTGCGAATGGCAGGCAAAAAGCCCATATCGAGCATGCGATCCGCCTCATCAAGAACAAGAACCTGAACCTGATCGAGCGAACAAGCACCCTGCTCCATCAAATCGATCAAGCGACCAGGAGTGGCAATAAGGATATCGCAGCCTTGCTTCAGAGCATTGCGCTGAGGGCCGTAACCCAAGCCGCCCACAACCGTGACCGAGGAATGGCCTGTATGCTTGGCAACGGTACGACACACCGATTCTATCTGCTGAGCAAGCTCACGGGTGGGCGTAACCACCAGAAGGTACGGACCGCACCCCAGGCTACGACCGCGAACACGGCGCTTTTCGCCATGCGCCAGATTATTCATGGTTGGCAAAAGAAATGCTGCCGTTTTGCCCGTACCCGTTTGTGCGGCGGCAAGCACGTCGCGGCCTTCGAGTACTTGAGGAATTGCCCCCGCCTGAACGGGGGTTGGAGCAGTATAGCCCAATTCCTCTACCGCTCCCATAATTTCTTGGTTAAGTCCAAGAGCATCAAAGCTCGTACATTCAGCTTCTTGAGTCATATCTTTCTTTTCCTGCGTTGCGTTTGCAGTCATAAATCACATTTCCATTCTTCAGCGCCGCATATGCAGAAAAGCACCGGACGCCACACATAAAAAAATCCCCGCCATGGGCGAGGCTGAACAATCTTTTCAAGGATACCCTACGCTGCAAGGATCCCAAAATAAGACGGGCGGGAGTTTTCATTCTCCCGCCCGTCTACACATATATGCAGCTAATCAACGTTACGGAAGCAACAACTGAGCAATCTGGACGGCATTGAGCGCCGCACCCTTGCGAATCTGGTCGGCAACGTTCCAAAATGCCAAGCCATTTTCAACGGAAGGATCTTTGCGCAAGCGGCCAACAAACGCACCGTTGGTTCCTGCAAGCAGACCAGGCATGGGATACAAGCTGTTGGCGGGATCGTCCATTACGGTAATACCCGGAGCAGCCTCGAGTGCGGCGCGAGCCTCTTCCACCGTTACCGGACCCTCGAATTCAACGTTGATGGATTCACCGTGGCAACGAAGGACGGGGACGCGGACACAGGTTGCGGCAACCTGGATATCGTCATCACCCATGATTTTCTTGGTTTCGACAACCATCTTCCACTCTTCCTTGGTGGAATCGTCTTCCAAGAACTTATCGATATGGGGAATGCAGTTGAAGGCGATCTGATGAGCGAAAGCATCGACAGTGAGCTCTTCGCCATTCAAGAACTGCTGAGTCTGCGCGTACAGCTCCTGCATCGCCTTGGCACCTGCGCCCGAAGCGGCCTGGTAGGTAGAAACAACCACGCGCTTGATGGGAGAAATATCATAGAGCGGCTTCAAGGCTGCAACCATCTGGATAGTGGAGCAATTGGGGTTGGCGATAACGCCGTTATGCCAAGCAACGTCTTGGGGGTTAACCTCGGGAACAACCAGCGGCACATCTTCGTCCATACGGAAAGCACTGGAATTGTCGATCATCACAGCACCGGCGTCTACGACAGCCTGGCGCATTTCCTTGGAAACGCCTGCACCTGCGCTGAACAGCGCAATGTCGACGCCCTGGAAAGATTCGGGAGTCATCTCCTGAACAGTAAGTTCACCTGCGGGAACCTGGCCGCAGCCCTTAAAAGGAAGCTTCTTACCCGCAGAACGCTTTGAGGCAAGTGCACGAATCTCACTTGCGGGAAAATCGAGATCATGAAGAACCTCGAGAAATTCGTTGCCGACAGCGCCCGTGGCGCCCGCTACAGCAACAACCGGATTTGCGGGGATTTCCTTCGTCCAAGTCATTGAAGCTCCTTTGCATCGTGTACTTGGGGATTCATGATACTACTCACCTATAGTTGCACTGCATAAACTTAACATTTGGCGCAAAATGTTGCCTTGAACGGGTTGCGGGGAGCGGATTGCGGTCCAGCTCGAGAAAAGCCAACAATCAAAATGGCGGCGAGCCTTATGCAAATTGGGGCTTTCATCTTCCCATTTGGCAAAAAACCGCTAATGATAAGGTTATAGTGAATTCATACATTACAATGTATCTGTCCAAAAACTATTATCCCTAAACGAGAGGATCTATAATGTTCTGCCCTCAATGCGGTAAAGAAAATGTTGACGGAGCACAGTTCTGTGTTCAGTGTGGCAATGCCCTGAAGCAGGCCGACACAGCCCCTGCTCAACCTCAGCAGCAAACGGCAAGCGCTCCTGTTCCGCCGCCCGCACCTAGCCAGCAGCCTCAACAGCCCCAGCAGCCTGTATATCAGCAGCCCGCGGTACCTGTTCAACCTCAACCCGTTCCCGCTCAGGCAGCAACCTACCCCATGACCAAGCAGGACGAAACCCTCCGTTTGATCAACTTCATTCTGTGCATTCTGAGCTGTATCGCCATTTGCTGGGCGGTTATTCCGCTGGCATGGGCAATTCCCATGACCGTACACAGCTGGGGCATTTACAAGGGCACCAAGCCCAACACCACCGCCTTTGGTGTATGCACCCTGATCTTTGTTAACATCATCGGCGGCATCCTGCTCCTTATCTCCAACAAGGACGACAAGTAAGCAAATACCTAGCCGCAAACCAAACGAGCCCCACCCAAACGGATGGGGCTCGTTTGGTTTTAGTGGGAATATAGGGGATAAGGTCCCGTTTTCTCACGCAAAAAAGCCTCGCTTGCAGCAAAACGCGCAAGCGAGGCCTTGCCTCTGTGTCCTATGGCTTGGTAGGAAAACGGGGGCTTTCCCTATATTCCCAGTTATCGGCCCTTTGCCATCTTTGCGGCGATTTCCTCGGGGGAAAGCTGGGTTTCCTCGAAGATGGTGTCGGAGTCCAAGCCGAATGCAGTGTGCAGGCAACGCACCGCTGCATCTACCTGGCTGCCTTCAACCACGATGGAGATACGAATGGGGCTGGTGGAAATCATCAAAATGTTGATATGGTTTTCAGCCAACGCGCCGAACGCCTTAGCAGCAACGCCAGGAGCGGATTTCATGCCCGTACCCACCAGGGAAACCTTGGCAATGTTTTCGTCCATCAAAGCGGTAGCGCCGAACTTCTTAACCAGGGTATCAACAGCTTCCAGAGCCTGTTCTTTCTGGGAGCCGGGGAAGGTGAAGGAAATGTTCGCCTTACCATCGTTTGTGGTGTTCTGGATGATCATGTCAACCGAAACATTGTTGCCCGCAAGGATAGAGAACAGCTGAGCTGCCATGCCAACTTCATCGGGAAGGCCACGCAGTGTGATCTTCATTTCGGATGTATCGTGTGCAATGCCGGAAATTACTGCCTGTTCCATGGAAGGAACAACCTCCTCGATAAGCGTTCCCTCTGCGTCAGAGAAAGCAGAGCGGGAATGGATTACAACATGATATTTACGAGCGAATTCCACAGCGCGCGACTGCAGAACACCAGCGCCGCCACTGGAAAGCTCAAGCATATCATCGTATGAGATACGGTTGAGCTTCTTAGCACGAGGGCAAACGCGCGGGTCAGCTGTGTAAATGCCTTCTACATCGGAATAAATCTCGCATACATCGGCACCAATACCGCAGGCAAGGGCAACTGCCGTGGTGTCAGAACCGCCGCGGCCAAGTGTAGTGATATCGCCATCGGTTGAAATGCCCTGGAAGCCGGCAACAACCACAATTGCACCCGTATCAAGAGCACCGCGGATTCGGTCAGCATTAATGTCTTCGATTTTAGCGCTTGAGAAGACATCGTCGGTAGTAATGCCGGCCTGCCATCCGGTAAAGCTGATTGAGTTGTAGCCCAGTGCCTGAATAGCCATGGCCAAAAGCGACATGCTTACCTGCTCGCCTGTGGAGAGCAACATATCCATTTCGCGTTTGGAGGGATGATCGTTCAATGCAGCGGCAAGACCCACCAGTTCGTCGGTGGTTTTGCCCATTGCGGAAACTACAGCAACAACGTCGTTGCCTTCCTGCTTCATGGCAATAAGACGCTTTGCCACATTTTTGATTCGTTCTGGGGAGGCAACCGAAGTGCCACCAAACTTTGAAACTATAAGTGCCATCGTCTTCTTTCCTCGTATGGGATAACTCTTACATATTACCAAAAGCACCTAGCGGGAAACCCTGTCACAAAAGATTAGAAGCAAACAGGAAACAAAATGGCACGCATGATCGGAAAACGAACCGCGGCGCCCGCTAAAGCGCTCAATTCGCTCCGCACGAGGCATTGAAAGCAGACCCTGGACCACCACTGCAATCGGGAAGAATAAGGCGGGGGCGATTCAGCGATTTGGCAAAGTTCCAAGACAAACAAACGTTGCGCCCAAAACGCACAAGGCCCTTCGATTCATCCGCGAACCGAAGGGCCTTGCCTAACCTTGAGTTGAGCGTTAGGCGTACTTCACCATGATCATGCTCATCTTGTTGGCAACCGCTTCACACTGGTCGACGCAATCTTCCATTGCTTCGAACAAGCGCGTCCATACCGAAACGCGCATGGGGTTGTCGCATTCCTTAACGTACAGCTCGCGAATGATGTTCAGGAACAGCGCATCGGCTTCGTCTTCAATATCGTTCACGCGTACCAGCAAGGAATTAAGCTTTTCGGATGCCTTCTTGCAGTTACGGAAGTCAACCATAGCTTCGCTTAACGCCTCACACGCACGAACGATGAGCTTAGAAAATTTCTTGGCATCTTCATGCATGAAGTGAATATCGAACATATAGAAGTTCTGGATAACCTCTTCGGTCATATCGATGATCTCGTCGAGGCTTTCCGTCATGGCAATGATGTCTTCGCGGTCGAGCGGCGTCACGAAATCGGGAAGCAGCGCTTCGAATACGCTATGACATACGCCATCGGCTTCGCGTTCGATAGCATGAGCGCGGGGCAGCTCCTTTTCAAGCTCTGCCGCAGACTCGAAGTCATGCACAATTTCCTTTAGTAGCTTCGCTTCTTTAACGCATAAAGCTGCCTGAGCCTCAAATGCATCGTAATAGTCGAACTTCTTCTTCTTTTTTTTACCGATTCCGGCCATGACCCCTCCAAGGTCCGATGCCGCGGATTGCCGCAGCAGTCCCGTCCGCTCTATGCGCATGCACTTACAAAGCGCAGCGCAAGTTTAACAGTAGTAGGCAAACACCCGCCTCTGCTCGTCGCCAATTGTTGTCAAAGAGTTGTGACCCGTCAAAACCAGCGTTTCATCGGGCAGCTGGGAAAGCTTGCGCAACGATGCACGCATCTGCTTAGCATTACCGCCCGGGAAATCGGTTCGGCCGATAGAGGCGCAGAACAACGTGTCGCCCGCAATAAGAACATTAGCGCCATCAAGGTACTTGCCCGAATCCGATTCAAGGAACAGGCAGATTCCACCCGGCGTATGGCCAGGCGTGGCAATAACGCGCCATGCCATATTGCCCAGGCGCAGCTTATCGCCATCTTTCAAGAGATGATCAACCTTGCATGACTTGGTGGGAGGGAACTCCCCTGCTGGCTGGTTCTCGATAACGGAAGCATCAATTGCCGAAGCATACACAGGGGCGTTCGTCATAGCCTTCAAATCGGCAAGGGCGCTGGTGTGATCAGAATGATGGTGCGTCACCACAATGGCATCGAGCTTTTTGTTGCCCAATGCCTTAACGATTGCAGAAGCATTATCGGACGGATCAACCACGAAGGTGGCTGCATCATCAGAAATAATGAAAGTGTTGTTTTCAATGGGGCCCAGCACCAGATACTTGATGTCAACGGCAGCGCCCGTTACACGGAACGTACGTCCGTCTCTTTTTACTGAAAGCTTCATTGTCAAAACCTTTCTAGAACAATTATTACTTGGAAGAGGCTGTGCCAGGCATCATACGATGGGCATCAAACACGCCATCCACCGCACGAAGCTTTGAAAGGATGCGCTCGATAACCGCCGTATCGGAAACCTGGAACAAGAAACGCATTTCAACCATGCCGTCGCGATGCGTATTCGTATTAACGGAAAGAACGTTGGCACCGTGCTCGGACAGCACCGAGGCAACGTCCATAAGAAGATTCAAGCGATCAAGCGCCTCAACGAAAATTTGCACGTTGAACGAAGTGTCGCCCGAGGGGCCGTCTTCTTCCCAGAACACTTCGATGATGCGCTCGGGATGCTGCTTGAGCGCAACAGCATTGGGGCAATCGTCGCGATGAACCGAAACACCGCGGCCGCGGGTAACAAAGCCCACGATCTTGTCGCCGGGAACAGGGTTGCAGCAACGGGAAAGACGTACCAGAACATCGTCGATGCCACGAACCACCACGCCGTTCGAGGAATGGGTTTCATGCTTCTTCGGACGCTTAACGCTCGTAAGCATAGGCGGCATCTTGCCCGTAGACGAGGCTGATGTTCCCATAAGGGGCTTCGAAGCGTCTTCGGTGCCGTTGTCTACCAGCAGCTTCAGCATGCGGTTGGCCACATGCATCGGCGCTTCTTTGCCAGTGCCGATGTTAACCAGCATATCGTCGGCATCTTTGTATCCCATAGCTTCGGCAACTTCGCGCATTGCGCGCATGCTCTGAGCACTTGAAATACCGAAGCCATGCTTGCGCATTTCACGCATAAGGATGTCGCGGCCTTCTTGCATGTCGTCGGAACGACTGATCTTGGCAAAGAAGGAACGGATCTTCGAGCGAGCCGAAGGCGTTTTCACGATGTTCAGCCAGTCGCGAGAAGGCGTAGCGCTTTTCTGAGTGAGGATTTCCACGCGGTCGCCCATCTGCAGCTTATAGGAAAGCGGCACGATGGAACCGTTGACCTTCGCGCCAACGCAGTGGTAGCCCACTTCCGTATGAATGGCGAAAGCAAAATCGACCGGAGTTGAACCAAAGCGCAAGCTCATAGCCTTGCCCTTAGGCGTAAAGACATACACCTCTTTCGGATCAAGGTCGGTCTTGAGCGACTTCAGGAATTCGCGCGAGTCTTTGGTTTCGTCTTGCCAGTCGACCATTTCACGCAACCAGGCAATTTGCTTATCGAACGCCGATTCGGCTCCCTTGCCGCCCTTTTCCTTATAGCGCCAGTGCGCGGCAACGCCGTATTCGCTCATGCGGTGCATTTCCTCGGTGCGAATCTGCACTTCGAGAGGCCTACCAGCCGGACCGATAACCGTAGTGTGCAAGCTCTGATACATGTTGAACTTCGGCATAGCGATGTAGTCTTTGAAGCGCCCAGGCATCGGGTGCCACAAACTGTGAACCGCGCCCAACGCCGAATAACAGTCTTTCACCGAAGTGGTGATGATGCGCACAGCAATAAGGTCGTAGATCTCGGAAAAGCCCTTGCCCTTCTTCGACATCTTTTGATAGATGGAATACAGGTGCTTTGGGCGTCCCATGATTTGAGACCCCACGCCGATCTTGTCCATTTCGCCATGAAGAATGGAAATGACCTTTTCCAAATATTCCTCGCGTTCACGGCGCGTTTCGGCAACCATGCGAGAAACCTGTTTGAACTTAGCGGGCTCCAAATAGAAGAACGCTAGGTCTTCCAATTCCCATTTGATGGAACTGATGCCTAAGCGATGCGCAATGGGGGCATAGATTTCCAACGTTTCGCGCGCCTTGAAAATACGCCTGTCTTCGCGAAGGGCCGAAAGCGTGCGCATATTGTGCAAGCGGTCGGCGAGTTTGATAACGATAACGCGGATGTCTTTGCTCATGGCAACGAGCATCTTGCGGAACGTTTCAGCCTGCTCGTCGGAAAGCGTTTCCACCTCGATCTTGGTGATCTTGGTTACGCCGTCAACCAATTCGGCAACCGAATCGCCGAACATTTCGGCCACCTGCTGCTTGGTGGCAACAGTGTCTTCCACCGTGTCGTGCAGCAGGGCGGCAATAAGCGTCTCCACGTCCATGTGAAGGTCGGCCAAGATAATGGCAACCTCCACGGGATGGATTACGAATGCTTCGCCCGATTTACGTTTCTGGCCAGCATGCATTTCCTCGGCAAAGAGGAAGGCCTTTTCCAGCAAAGCCAATTCGTCTTTGTCCAAATAGGTAGAAGCCAAGCCCTCAAGCGCCTTGAAGCGCTCCTTCGGGTCGGAGCCGACTGGCGCCGAAGTGGCCGATTTGATGGTTGGGTCAACAGACGAAGCCACTAATCCAACCGGATGAAGTTCGTTGGCATCTGACATGGCTATCGTTCCTCCTGGGAATTCGTAGTGGGAAGCAAAGGGCGCCTTATGCGACTCTGCAGTTCTTCCGCAGAGCTGGAAAGCACCCAATCCTTGAAGGTCGCGAACGATTCGCGCTCATCCATGCCTTCGCGATAGCGCACGCTATCGTCCAGTTCGACCTTACCCTTATAGTCTACGACATTGATGCTTCGTTCTTTACCCGAAACCCCTGCGCAACCTTGAGTTTTGATAAGTCCCAATTCCTCGAACACCGAAATACCGCACTCTACCTGTGTAGCGGTAATAACGGCACCCAACAAACGGGAAGAGCTCTTCGCCGCACCCTCCGCATCGAGGGTAAAAAAGCCTTGCCCATGTTTGCGCTGAAGGGTGCGAAGCCCTCGATATATTTGCGCCATTCCGTCATGGGTGGGAGCAGCATCATCCAAGATGCCAGCGTTGAGCTGCGCATCGCCCCTACCGAACAGCAAATGGATCTGCGCCGGCTGGCCATCGCGACCCGCACGACCCGCCATCTGATTGAACTCAACCTCGCTAAAAGGCAGATGGTACAGCACCACATGACGAACGCCTGGAATGTCAACCCCTTCGCCAAAGGCAGAAGTTGCAACCAGCACCTGCAAGCCACCTTCACGGAACAACGATTCAACACGCTCACGCTCGGAGCGAGAAAGACCAGCGTTATAAAAGCCGATCAGCGAGGCGATATGGGGCTCCTGCTTGCGAAGGCTTCGGGTTAGCGCAATGGTTTCCATGCGCGAATTAACGTAGATCAGGGTTTTTTCGCCCTGCGCTACCAGGTTAACCAAATAGCGCTCACGCTTCTTCATATTGCGCTGATCGACCACTGTAAGGTTGGTGCGCTCGTGTTTATCTACCACCACGCATTCGGGCGATATACGGAATGCTTCGCAAATGCACTGTTTCACTTCGCTGTTTGCCGTTGCGGTAACTGCAAGCACCTGAGGAGACCCCAATGCCGCAATAGATTCGCCCAAGCGAGCATAGAAGGGGCGGAAGCCCGCCTTCGAGGTTCCCACATGATGAGCTTCGTCGATTACCGCAAAGTCGATAGACCCGGTAACAGCAAAATCGGCCGCATGGAACGCCAGGTATTCAGGCGTGGTGAGAACGATGTCGACTTCATGAGCAGCAAGACCCGCCATAACCGCAGCACGCTCTTCCGGCGTAGAAGCGCCCGTAAGCACTTCAGACCGGATGCCAAACGAACCGAGCGTTCTGTCCAGATGGAACGACTGGTCGGCAACAAGGGCACGCAGGGGGTACACGAACAAGCTTGCTTTACCATGAGCAAGGGCCTGCTCAACGGCGTGGATATGGAAAATGAGCGATTTGCCGCGCCCTGTTCCCATGATGGCTAAAGCGGAATTGCCTGCATCAAGAACGTCCAAGGCGCGCTGCTGCGAATCGTGCAGCTGAGCTTCGCCCAAGAACGCGCCTGTCAATGCGGCGCGAAAACCCGCAGGATCGGCCTTGGCGTATTCCTGCCACATAAGACGATCGGATTCCGGAGCGATAAGGCTAGTTGCATCTTCGCCTTGGGTTTCGTCTTCTTCGGCAGCAACCAAACCTGAAACGAATTCCTTGTCTTCGCCCAAGCACGTTTCAAGCGCGCTGCAGGGCGTGAGGGGCTTGAGAGAAGAAATAACCGCCTTGACCGAACGGCGCCCACGCCAGCTGTCTATCTGCAACTCGAACACCGCGTCGAGCGCACATCCGCACCCCAACAGCCCCGAGATGTCAGGACAATGGAACATAATGCTGGAAAGAGAGTTCACCCCGTCGGTAAGCGTGCAGGAAAGATGCGTCTTATCGGCACCCACTGCCCTACCTCCGGAAATAACCACGCCATGCGCCAGAAAATGAGGGCTGGGGTTTTCCTGCCCAAACGGGGCGAGCAAATCGAGCTTTGCGACGTTTTCCAGCGTAAGCTCGGAAAGATCCAAGCTGGCGTCCACTTCAATGCGGGGAATGAAATCTTCGGGCGGAAGCTTGTCCATGTAGGCGCACAAGCGTTCCGAAAACTCGGGGAGCTTAGAAGCGGGCAGTGTGACGCCCACAGCAGCGTGGTGTCCGCCGAAACGCGTAAGGATGTCCTGACACGAGGAAACCGCCTCGAACAGGTTAACGTCACCAACGCTACGGCCAGAACCATGGGCTTCGTCCCCTTCGATGGTGAATAAAATGGAGGGAACGCCATAACGGTTGGTAAGGCGCGAGGCAACAATGCCTTTGACGCCCTCGTGCCAGCCCTCGCCAGCAACCACCAAGGCACGCTGGCCTTTAAAGACGCGTTCTGCCTGTTCGGAAGCAACTTCAGCAAGCTCCGCTTCGATGGTGCGACGCTGGGTGTTCACGTTTTCCAATTCGGCAGAAAGGTGACACGCTTCAGCGAAATCGTCGCACATCAGCAAATCGAGTGCCAACTGGGCATTGCCCATACGTCCTGCCGCATTCAAGCGAGGAATGATGGTAAAGCTCAAGCTCGAAGAAGAAACGGGGTTATCGGCGAAGCCCGATTCTCCCAAAAGTGCTGCAATACAAGGGCGCGGGTTTTCGTTGATCATGCGCACACCGGCGCCTACCATGGCACGATTCTGACTGCGCATAGGCATAAGGTCGGCCACCGTGCCCAACGTTGCCAGATCGATAAGCTCACGCCAGAGGTTGGGTTTGCCAAAACGCGAACCAACTGCCTGCACTACCTTCAACGCCACACCAGCGCCCGCAAGGATGGAGCTGGGATTGTCGTCGCATTTAGGATCGACCACCGGCACGCCCTCGGGAACCAAATCGGCAGGCTCGTGATGGTCGGTAATGATCACATCGATGCCACGCTCTTTGAGGATTTCCACTTCATTCTTGGCGGCAATGCCGTTGTCTACCGTAACCACCAGATTCGGATTGCAGGCAGACGCCCTGTCGATGGCGGCTTTCGAGAGGCCATAGCCTTCTTCGAAACGCAACGGGATGAACGGGGTAACACGCGCACTGCATTCACGCAAACCACGCGTCATGATGATGGTCGCCGAAACGCCGTCAAGGTCGAAGTCGCCAAACACCAAAATGTGTTCTTCATTTTTAATGGCAGCCTCGATACGATTCACCGCTGCTTCCATGTTTTCTATTTCATAAGGATTCGCCCAATCCCTTTCAAGCGAGGGATTCAGAAACTCCTGAGCCTTTTCAACCGTGTCGAACCCACGCGCCACCAACGTGGCGGCAATAAACTGCGGCAGATCCAATTCGGCTGCAAGGCGCGATGCCACGGCCGAATTGGCCACAGCAAGATTGATGCGCGCACTCATAACAATACCTACTAACTTTTTTCTTTCTCGAAAGGCATTGTATAAGAAAGACGCGCTACCCATAGAGGTAACGCGCCGATGGTTCCAAGGCGTTGACGAAAGGGCGCCTTCACTGAGCGGTTTAGCTAAAGTAGCAACTACAACACCCGCAGCAACCAACAAATCACTGCAGAAACGCAGCTGCATCAACGCTTACCAAACGCTTGCGCCGCCTTCAAAAGTTTTGGTCAAAAACGGAAGCTAGAAAGCCGATTCGTAGATAGCACGCGCGTCTTCCAAGGTGATCTTCTTGAATCCCCCGAATGCTTCGCCTTTGTTGGCCTTAAGGGTGACAAGGAAGGCGTCAACGTTTTCGAGCTTCAGACCAAACTCGCCCAGTTTGGTGGGCATGCCCAATTCGGCAAAAAACGCTTGCAGCTCATCGATAGCAGCCGTAACTGCATCTGCCACGGCTTCTTCTGTTTCGTCTACCGGCTCAATGCCAAATACCAAATCGGCAAACGCAAGGAAGCGGCTGGGGTCTTCGCGCCACACGAAACGCATCCACGCGGGCATCATAACGGCCAAACCGGCACCGTGGGTTATCGAAGTGTCGAAAGCGGAAAGCTGATGCTCCAGGGCGTGGCTTTCCCACCCACCGGCACGGCTCGTAGGCACGGCATTAAGACCGCAGCCCGCAAGATCGTTGTGAGCAAGCGTGCCCGACCACATGATGTTGGCACGAGCCTCGTAATTCTCGGGTTCGGCAATTGCCACCGGAGCCTGGTTGATGAGCGCACGAATAAGGCCCGTAGCAATGTTATCAGTAACCTCGGAAGACCCTACACCGCTGAAGAATCGCTCGCATATGTGGGCAATCATGTCGGTTACACCCGCTGCCGTCTGATACGCAGGCAAGGTGAATGTAAGTTCAGGGTCTAGGAACGAAACCTTTGGACGGATAAGATCGGAATTCACGCCGAATTTCGCGTCAATACTGTCGTTTGAAATAACGCATGAGCTGGAGCCCTCCGAACCCGCAGCGGGAATGGTAAGCACGCACATAAGTGGCAATGCCTGTTCAATGGCTGCTTTTTTGGCGAAGAAATCCCACACGTCTCCATCATGGAACACGCCGAACGCAATAGCCTTCGCGCAGTCGATCGTGCTGCCACCACCAACGGGAATTACCAGGTCGACATCATTTTCCCGAGCTACGGCAATGCCCTCACGCACCGAGGCCACTTCGGGGTTAGGACGCACACCCGAAAGCTCAACGAATTCGATGCCCGCCTTTGCAAGCGATTCCTTTACGC